>Ga0207866_1000053_pt1 | contig 180410 bp, 178 predicted proteins | sample HigsolmetaAR203D_FD_184835 | JGI IMG/M metagenome (GOLD analysis project Ga0207866, IMG submission 184835) | Ionic liquid and high solid enriched microbial communities from the Joint BioEnergy Institute, USA - AR20-3-D (SPAdes) (version 2) ...
ACTAATTAAGAGGGAACGTGGTTGTTCTCTGGTGCTGACAGGACGGTCGATTTGTAAATGTAGTAGAAAAAAAGAAAACTTTTCCATTCCGTCCACCCATTCTAAGCACCTATGAATATTTCAGGTTCAGATTTTCAGCCCTTTCGGCGTAACCGCCCGTTCCAGCCTTGCCAACACGAAATCGAGCAGCAGCGCAAGCAGCGCCGCGGGAACCGCGCCGATCAGCACGAGCGCGTCCATGCTGCGGGAGATGCCCAGAAAAATGAAATCGCCGAGCCCGCCCGCGCCGATAAACGCCGCCAGCGTGGCGGTCCCCACATTGATCACCGCCGAAGTCCGGATGCCGGCCATGATGACCGAGAATGCGAGCGGCAGCTGAATGCGGAACAAGATTTGCGCATCCGTCATGCCCATCCCGGATGCCGCCTCGATCACCGACTTGTCCACATTTGTAATGCCGGTGTGCGTGTTGCGGATGATCGGCAGCAGCGAGTACAGGAACAGCGCGATGATGGACGGCAGCTCGCCGATGCCGAAGAACGGGATCATGAAACCGAGCAGCGCCAGGCTGGGAATGGTCTGCAACGTGCTGGCCGTTCCGATCACCGGACCTTCCAGTTTCTTGACCCGGCTGACGGCGATGCCCAGCGCCACGCCGATTGCGATGGCAATGCCCATGGAGATGGCGACGAGCTTGATATGCTGGAGTACGGCCAAGCCCAGATCCGCGTGTCTCGCCTCCAGCTGCTGCACGATTTGCTCCCATAACGACCGCCGGTTCATGAGACCACCCCGCCTTCCTCGTCCTTCCAGCGTCCGGCGAGGACGGATATCAGCGATCCCCGGGTCACGATGCCCGACAATTTCCCGTGCTCATTGACGATCGGGATGACGCCGAAGCGGGATTCCGAGATTTTGACCAGCGCATCCTTCGCCGTTGCGTCGATGGGGAGCACCGGCTCGGCCGGCTTCATGATTTCGCTGACCGTCCGGATGCGCGCGGAATCGCCCTGCAGGTCATAGCCGCTGATGATGCCGAGAAGCTTGCCCTGCTCGTCGATACAGAGCAGCGTGTCCGTGCGGCGCTGCCGCATGTAGGTGATGGCGCGCTCGGGGGATCGATGGGGATAAATGGTTGCCGGATCGGAACGCATCACCTCGGTGACGGGAAGCAGCTCCGGATTTTGAAAAATCCGATTTTTTCCGATAAATTGCTCCACAAAGCCGTGCACCGGATGCGTCAGCAACCGCTCGGGCGTATCCAGCTGCAGCAGTTCTCCGTCCTTGAGGATGGCGATGCGATCGCCCATGCGAATCGCCTCGTCCATGTCGTGGGTGACGAAAATTACCGTCTTCCCGAGTTCCTTCTGCAGCCGCAAAAACTCGTCCTGCAGTTGTTCGCGCGTGATCGGGTCCAGCGCTCCGAACGGCTCGTCCATCAAGACCAGCTCGGGGTCCGCGGCCATCGCTCTCGCGACGCCGACCCGCTGCTGCTGCCCGCCGGAGAGTTCCTTCGGATACCGCTTCGCAAACACCGCCGGGTCCAGCCCCACCAGATGGAGCAATTCTTCGACGCGCTGACGGATCTTCCGGCGGTCCCAGCCTTTCAATGCAGGGACGAGCGCGATATTGTCCTCAATCGTATAATGAGGAAACAGACCGATCTGCTGGATGACATATCCGATATTGCGCCTCAATTCCACCGTGTTCTGTTTGGCGATATTTTTGCCGTTCACCGTGATGGTGCCGCTCGTATGCGGAATGAGCCGGTTGATCATTTTCAGGGTCGTCGTTTTTCCGCAGCCGCTCGGGCCGATCAGGACGAGGAACTCACCCCGCTGGACGCGGAAACTTAACGATTTCACGGGTTGAAAGCCGTTCTTGTAGGTTTTGCTGACATTGACGAATTCGACCATCGACTCCATCGGCATCCTCCTTTCGGTAACTGGTATTCATCCCCCTCTGTCTTCCTTCTGGTCTTGCCTTTTGTCTTGCCGCAACCAACAGGTTGCCTACAAGTTTAGTAAACGGATAACTCAACTGTCAAAAGGCGTGATTCCGGGTATTCCGGATCCTGCGATCTTGTTCCGGGATGACGGCAGGCAGCCGGATGCATGCGCTTTTATCCTCCCGTATCCTTCCCGATCATGCCCGAAACATGATCGTAAGCGCTTGCATCAATACAATGAAAAAGGCTTCCGCGCGGGACGTTTCGCCCGTTTCACGGAAGCCTTTCTTCTTCGCAAGTGCCGTGCGGCGCCGGTCAATCGCTGCAGTCCGCGGGTACCGCAGGCGCGGGTTCGCCCTCGACATCCAGCTTCTTCGCGACGGTGTCGCGGATGACCGACACGACCAGCTGCAACAGATAGTTGATATCCGACTGGCTTTGCTGGAAATCGACGACGATCGGCATCTGATCCAGCTCGTCCTGCAGCGCCTCGATCTCGGCCTCGATTTTTTTCACCATCTCCGGATTCTGGAACCGTTCGAACGCGACGATCTCCTTCTGTTTCTTCTTGATCTGCGCGATGATCGACTGCACTTTCTCGCTCGCCTTGATCTGCGCCTCGGCCTTGCGATAATGCTGCACTTCGTCCGAGGTGTAGATCATCTCGGCCAATTCCTTCGCCTTCGCCATGATGTCGGCGCGAATGACGAGATCCCGCGAATCGAATTTCGGAATGCCGCATTCTCCCGCATGGTCATGGCCATGATCGTGGCCGTGATCAGCCATTCTTGCATCTCTCCTTGACGCGGACAGCCGGTCAGGAGACCGCCCCGGTCTCCTGCCGCACAGGTTCCGCCTTGATATACCAGGTCTGCGGATCAGTCACCCGCACATGGACGAACGAACCGATCCATTCCGGCGATCCCTCGAAGTGGACCAGCTTGTTCGTGCGCGTCCGTCCGGACAGCATGTTCGGGTTGCTCTTGCTTCGGCCTTCCACCAGCACTTCGACGACGCGGCCGCGCAGCGCCTCGTTGCTCCGCTTGCTAAGCTCGGCGACCAGGTCGTTCAGCCGGATCAGCCGCTCCTTCTTCACTTCCATCGGCACGTTGTCTTCCATCTCGGCGGCCGGCGTGCCGGCGCGCGGCGAGTAGATGAACGTGTACGCCGAATCGAAGCCGACTTCGCGGACGAGCGACAGGGTCTCCTCGAACTGCTCCTCCGTCTCGCCCGGGAACCCGACGATGATGTCCGTCGTCAGCACGACATCCGGAATGGCGGCCTTGATCTTGCGCACAAGTTCCAGATACGATTCGCGCGTATATTTGCGGCTCATCCGCTTCAGAATCTCCGTGCTGCCGGATTGCACCGGCAGATGGATGTGCTCCACGAGATTGCCGCCGCGGCTGAGCACTTCGATCAGCTTGTCGTCGAAATCGCGCGGGTGGCTCGTCGTGAACCGGATGCGCGGAATGTCGATCTTCGACAGGTCGGCCATCAGATCCGCGAACCGGTAGTCCCGGTCCGTGAAATCTTTGCCGTACGCGTTGACGTTCTGGCCGAGCAGCGTAATCTCCCGGTATCCCTGGCGCGCCAGTTCGCGTACTTCCGCGATGACATCCTCGGGCAACCGGCTGCGCTCCTTGCCGCGCGTATAAGGCACGATGCAGTACGTGCAGAATTTGTCGCAGCCGTACATGATGTTCACCCAGGCGCGCATCCCTTCGCGCTTCTTCGGCAGGTTCTCGATGATGTCGCCTTCCTTCGACCACACTTCGACAACCATCTCTTTGCCGAAATACGCGTCCCGAAGCAGAATCGGGAGGCGGTGAATGTTATGCGTGCCGAAAACGAGATCGACATACGCGTGCTTCTGCAGAATGCGCCCGACGACCGACTCTTCCTGCGACATGCAGCCGCAGACGCCGAGGATCAGCTCCGGCTTCTCGAGTTTCAGCGATTTCAGATTGCCGAGCTCGCCGAACACCTTGTCCTCCGCGTTCTCCCGCACGGCGCACGTGTTGAGCAGGATGACGTCCGCTTCCCGGCGGTCGTCCGTCCATTCGAACCCCATCTGCTCGAACAGACCTTTCATCACTTCGGTGTCGTGCTCGTTCATCTGGCAGCCGTAAGTTTGGATGATATATTTTTTCCCCTTGCCGAACGTCCGGAGCTCTTCCGGCACCGCCTCTTCGTACAGCACCTTGATTTCTTCCTTGCCGCGCTGCTTCTCCCGGCGGTAGCTCGGTTCGGACATGATGAAAATTTCGCGTCCGCCGATCCGGATCCGCTTGCCGTGTTCGTCTTCGGAGATTAAAGCGTCCGAGAAATCGAAATAGCGGCTGTAGTCCTTCGTCTCGTTCGCCACGAACCATCGCCTCGCTTCCATAATCCCGCCTATTATAGCATGAAACGAGGCCGGCGCGCTACCGCAAGCCCGGCATCCCGAAATCGGGTTGTTCGTCCGTCAGGCCGTCAGTCAAGAATCTCGCCCGTATCGCCGGTCTTCACGCCGGCCGCGTTCGCTTCGTCCGTGTCGATGTGCATGTCCAGCGCGAAGCTGTCCGAGACGCGTGCGATGACGTTCTCGAAGACGAGACCGCGTTCGCCGCCGACCCGGACGCGCAGCAGCTGCTTGTCCGCGATGCCCCAGGCTTCGGCCTCCGACGTATGGAAATGGATGTGGCGCGCCGCAATGATGACGCCTTCCTCCACCGTCACCTGCCCGGCCGGGCCGACGATCGTGATGCCCGGCGAACCCGCGATGTCCCCCGATTCGCGGACCGGGGGATTCAGGCCGAGCGCGAACGCGTCCGTGCGCGAGATCTCGAGCTGCGTCTTCGGGCGGGCCGGTCCGAGAATCCGCACCTTCGGGAAACGGCCCTTCGGTCCGATCACTTCGACCGTCTCGTTCGCCGCGAACTGGCCGGGCTGACTGAGGGGTTTCAGCACCGTCAATTCCGCTCCTTCGCCGAACAGGGCGGCGATATGTTCCTTCGACAAATGAATATGGCGGGCCGATACGCCGATCGGCACTTGTTTCATGGTCGACTCATCCTTTCGAGCGATATTCCATACCATTCTACTGTAACCCGCGGCCCAAAGCGAATCCTGTGACGCAGATCACGGCCCGGGACACAAAAAAGAGCACGCGGCCGCCTGCGGACGCATGCTCTCGGATGGCTCATCAGTAGAATTCTGCCACCAGTTCTTCGAATTGGGACTGATCCAGGCGCAGATCCTGCCGATACAGACCTTCTTCCCGGAATCCCGGAATCAGGTCTTCGTACGACTTGCGCGTCGTATCGCGGTAGATCAGGCCGGTCAGCATGCCGTTTGTCTCCATGATCTTGTTCATCGCGGCGACGCGGTTCGTCGGATCGTAATCCGGGAACTGGTCGAGGTTGACGATGTTCTCCTTGAACCAGTCGTAGGTGTTCACCTTGTTGAACGTAACGCACGGGCTGAACACGTTGATCAGCGCGAACCCCTTGTGCTGGATGCCCTGTTCGATCAGCGACGTGAGCTGCTTCAGATCGCTGGAGAACGACTGGGCGACGAAGGTCGCGCCGGCCGCCATCGCGATCTCGAGCGGCGACAGCGGGGACTCGATCGAGCCTTGCGGCGTCGACTTCGTCTTGAAGCCGACCGCGCTGCGCGGCGACGTCTGGCCCTTGGTCAGACCGTAGATCTGGTTGTCCATGACGATATACGTGATGTCCAGATTGCGGCGGATCGCATGGACGGTATGCGCCATGCCGATGGCGAATCCGTCGCCGTCGCCGCCCGACGCGATGACCGTCAGCTCCCGGTTCGCGAGCTTGACGCCCTGGGCGATCGGAAGGGCGCGGCCGTGAATGCCGTGGAATCCGTACGCGTTGATATAGCCGGAGATCCGGCCCGAGCAGCCGATGCCGGAGATGACGGCCAGATTCTCGGGCTCAAGGCCGACGTTCGCCGCCGCGCGCTGGATGGCAGCCTGCACGGAGAAGTCGCCGCAGCCGGGACACCAGTTCGGCTTGACGTTATTGCGGAAATCCTTGAATGTCGCCATCGGTCATTTCATCTCCTTGCATGCTTTATACAGTTCGGCGGGCAGGAACGGCGTGCCGTCGTACTTCAGCACGTTCCGGATCTTGTCGGCGCCGCCGACATGCAGCTTGATCTGATTCGCAAGCTGCGCGGTCGCGTTGTTCTCGATGACAATGACCGTCTTCGCCGCCTGTACGTACGGCGCAAGCTCGTCGGCCGGGAACGGCGCGATCTGCCGTACCGTGATATGGTTGGACGTGATGCCGTCCTGCGCGAGACGTTCGCGCGCCTCGTCGATCGTGCCGCCGGTCGAGCCCATGCCGATGATGAGCATATCCGGCGTCTGGTGCGGCGCGTCGACGCGGATGGCGTCGCGGATCTTGATGCCGTTCAGCTTGCCGAGCCGTTTGTCCATCATCTTGCGGCGGTTCACGGCGTTCTCGTTAGGCCGGCCTTCCTCGTCGTGCTCGACGCCCGTCACATGGTGCAGGCCGCCTTTCTCGCCGGGCAGGACGCGCGGCGAAATGCCGTCTTCCGTGAATTCGTAACGCTTGAACAGCTTGTTCTCCTCGAGCGGCGGCACGTTCGATACCAGCTTGCCCCGCCTGATCTCGATCTTGTTGTAATCGAGCGGCTCGCAGGATTGCTTGCCGAGCGAAAGCTGCAGGTCCGTCATGACGATGACCGGCACCTGGTATTCTTCCGCAACGTTGAACGCTTCGATCATGTCGTAGAAGCAGTCCTCGATCGTGGCCGGCGCGATGACGACCTTCGGAATTTCGCCGTGCGTGCCGTATACCATCGCGTTCAGGTCCGATTGCTCCTGCTTCGTCGGCAGACCGGTCGACGGGCCGCCGCGCTGCGTGTCGACGATGACGAGCGGCGTTTCGGTCATCCCCGCGAGGCCGATCGCCTCCATCATGAGCGACAGGCCGGGACCCGCCGATGCGGTCATCGTCCGCACGCCGGCGTAGTTCGCGCCGATCGCCATCGTAACGGCGGCGATTTCGTCTTCGGTCTGCACGACCGTGCCGCCGAACTTCGGCAGTTTCTTGATCAAATATTCCATAATCTCGGAAGCCGGTGTGATCGGATAGGCGGACATGAGACGGCAGCCGGCCGCGATGGCGCCAAGGCCGATCGCTTCGTTGCCGATGATGAACAGCTTCTTCTTGCCGTCCGCAGGCGCCAGCCGGAATTCCTCCAGCGGGCCGCCGGCCTGCTCGAGAATGAACGCCGCGCCGCGGCGCACCGCTTCGATGTTCTTCTCCACGATGGCCGGACCTTTCCGGCCGAACTCTTCCTCCACCGCCTTGTTGAACACGTCAAGCGGCAGACCGAGCAGCGCCCAGGAAGCGCCGGACGCCACCATGTTCTTCATGAGCGACGTGCCGAGTTCCTCGGCGATGGCCGTGATCGGCACGGCGAACAGCCGCGCGTCAATGCCTTCCGGAACTTTCGGATCGAACTTGGCGTCCGCCACGATGACGCCGCCGGGACGCAGTTCCCGTGCGTTCAGATCGATCGTCTCCTGGTCGAATGCGACAAGGATGTCGAGATCGTCCGAAATCGCCCGCTTCGGCGTCGTGCTGATCCGGATCTTGTTGTTCGTGTGTCCGCCCTTGATCCGCGACGAGAAATGCCGGTAACCGTAGAGATAGTACCCGAGACGGTTCAGCGCGGTCGAGAAGATCCGGTCCGTGCTCTCAACGCCTTCGCCTTGTTGTCCCCCGATCTTCCAAGACAATTGACTGATCAAAATGTCCATCTCCTCAATTGATCGTTCGCAATGATTCGACAACACTTTCGCAGATCAAAAATTTTTTTCTCTGCGATCAAATAAATTTTATGACTGTCCGTTGACATTTGCAAGCCATTTCAAGCTTTTATCGCATAGCTCTTTTCGAACGAATCGATATCGTTCCGAGATCGAACCGGAAAGCGGCGTCAGGCCGGCGGAAGCTGGCTCGACAAAAATCGGAAAGCGTTTCCGCGCGCAATGTTCTCCGTCAGTTCCTCACCGTATCGAAGCGCCAGCATGTCCAGCAGCCGTGCCGTGCCGTCCGGTCCGTCGAGCCCCCGGATATGGCGGTCAATGCCGTCGTAATCGGATCCAAGCGCGAGGACGCGCTCCCCGCCGAGCTCCAGCACGCGTTCGATATGCGGAATCAAATCTTCCGGCCCGGAATCGTCCCTGTCGCTGACGAACCATGGAACGAATGTCAGGCCGATCAGACCGCCTGCGTCGATGATCGCCTTGATCTGGTCATCGCGAAGATTCCGGGGATGATCGCAGACCGATCGCGCATTGGAATGGGAAGCGACGACCGGTCGCCGGCTCTCCCCGAGCGTATCCCAGAAGGCGCGCTCGGACAGGTGCGACACGTCCACTATTATGCCCAGCTCGTTGCAAGCTCTAACCAGTTCGAGCCCGGCCCGTGTAAGCCCGCCGCCGCGCGGCTCCATGACGCCGTCGGCCGCCCAGTTCGCGTCGTTCCACGTCAGGCCGAGCATGCGGAGTCCGAGCCGGTGGAGCATGCGAAGCGCGGCGAAGCTGCCCTCGAGGCCTTCCGCGCCTTCGAGCGCCAGCAGCGCCCCCGGCCGTCCGGGACCGCAGGCGGCCAGATCGGCCTGCGAGCGGACGAACGTCACATGCGGGCAGGTCAGGACATGACGGTAAAACCGATCGACCGCCTGGACGACCGACATGAACGTCTGCGGCACGCGCTTCGGCAGGTAGACGGCGAACGTCTGCAGGACGGCGCCGGAAGCGATCAGCTTGCCATAGGTGACATCCAGTCCGTCCGAACCCGGTCCGTCAAAAGATTCCGCCTCACCGGTCAGCAGCTTGGCGAGCACATCGCAATGCAGGTCCGCAAATCCCCTCATCCCCGACCCTCCGCTTCATTCGGTGGTTTCTCGCCTTTCGGCAGCAAAAAAACCCGTTTACGGCCGTAAACAGGTTGCATGGATTTCCAATCTCGTTCCTTCGGATCGTTCCGTTCGCCAAGCAACGGATGAAGGTATGCCGTTGTGTTTGTCTGCTGCAGTCAGCGAGGCTCGACGATCAGTTTGATTGCCGTGCGGTCTTCCCCGTCAATGACGATGTCGGTGAATGCAGGAATGCAGATCAGATCCACCCCGCTTGGCGCGACGAATCCCCGGGCGATCGCCACGGCCTTGATCGCCTGATTCAACGCACCAGCCCCGATTGCCTGCAATTCTGCGCACCCGCGTTCGCGCAATACGCCCGCCAGCGCGCCTGCGACAGAATTTGGATTGGACTTTGCTGAAACTTTTAATACCTCCATGGAAAGTACCTCCTCGGGAATGATGGATGGAATCCACTATTCATCTTATTCGAGAGGGGTCGAAAAATTCCTGCTGTTGTACACGCACTTTGCACACTGTTCCGAATTGATTGACAATTTGCGGCGGCAAAAGGGCCGCCTTGCGGCCGTTTTGCTACTGCATCAGCAGCCATTCATCCTCCGTCAGACGAATCTTCGCGATCGATTTCGCTTTGCCGGTCGCGTCGTCAATTTCCGCCAGAACGGCATGGAACTGCCATTTGCCTTCGTCGACCGTAAACCGGGAAGGCAGCTGCGTCAGAAAGCGGTATTCGACGGATGACCGCTCCATCCCCAGCACACCGTCCCGCGAGCCGACCATGCCGACATCGGTGAGGCAAGCCGTCCCGCCGGGCAGAATCCGGTCGTCGTTCGTCTGCACGTGGGTATGGGTGCCGACGACAACCGACGCCCGTCCGTCCAGATACCAGCTCATCGCGATTTTCTCCGAAGTCGCTTCCGCATGGAAGTCCACCAGAATGCAGGGCGTCTGCGCCTTGAGCTTCCCGATCAGCTCATCCGCCGCCCGGAACGGGCAGTCGAGGGGCGGCAGGAAGGTGCGGCCTTGCAGATTGAGAATGCCGAGCGTCTTGCCGTTCGCCTTCACCACCGTCGATCCTCTTCCGGGCGTGCCGGGCGGAAAATTCGCCGGCCGGACGATGCGCGGCTCGTCGTCGATCCATTCGAAGATATCTTTGTTGTCCCACGTATGGTTCCCCATCGTGATCGCGTGTACGCCGAGTTCATAGAACTCCCGCGCGATCGCCGCCGTAATGCCGCGGCCGTGTGCCGCGTTCTCCCCGTTGGCCACGATCAGATGCGGCTGATATTTGCTCTTCAGCGACGGCAACACTTGCTTCAATGCGGCGCGTCCCGTGCTGCCAACGATGTCGCCGATGAAGAGTACGATCATGCATTTCCCTCCCAATATGGATAAGAGAGCGGCTGGCAGGTACCAGCCGCTCTCAGGTCGTTCATTTCGCGTATTCCACAGCGCGCGTCTCGCGGATAACCGTGACCTTGATATGTCCCGGATAATCGAGTTCGCTCTCGATCTTCTTCGTGATGTCGCGCGCCAGCCGGAACGCCTCGGTATCGTCGATCTTGTCCGGTTGCACCATGACGCGCACTTCGCGGCCGGCCTGGATGGCGTACGATTTCTCGACGCCTTCGAACGATTCCGTAATCGCTTCGAGCTTCTCCAACCGCTTGATGTACGTCTCGAGCGTTTCGCGACGGGCGCCGGGACGAGCCGCGGACAGCGCGTCCGCCGCTCCGACCAGCATCGCGATGACGGACGTTGCTTCCGTATCGCCGTGGTGCGACGCGACGCTGTTGATGACGACAGGGTGTTCCTTGTACTTCTTCGTCAGCTCGACGCCGATCTCGACATGAGAACCTTCCACTTCGTGGTCCAGCGCTTTGCCGATGTCGTGCAACAGTCCCGCCCGCCGGGCCAGCATGACGTCTTCGCCGAGCTCGGCGGCCATCAGACCCGCCAGATAGGCCACTTCGATCGAGTGCTTGAGCACGTTCTGGCCATAGCTTGTACGATAGCGCAGACGTCCGAGAATCTTGATCAGATCCGGATGCAGTCCGTGAACGCCGACCTCGAACGTCGCCTGTTCGCCGTATTCGCGAATCCGCTCGTCGATTTCCTTGCGGGATTTCTCGACCATTTCCTCGATCCGCGCCGGGTGAATGCGGCCGTCCGCCACCAGTTTCTCCAGCGCGGTGCGCGCGATTTCGCGGCGGATCGGGTCAAACCCGGACAGGATAACCGCTTCCGGCGTATCGTCGATAATCAGATCGATGCCGGTAAGCGTCTCCAGCGCGCGGATGTTGCGGCCTTCCCGGCCGATGATGCGGCCTTTCATCTCCTCGTTCGGCAGCGCGACGACCGAAACGGTCGTCTCGGCCACATGGTCGGCCGCGCAACGCTGAATCGCCAGGGAGATGATGTTTCTCGCCTTCTTGTCCGCTTCTTCCTTGGCCTGCTGCTCGATGTCTTTGATCATCTGTGCCGTCTCGTGACGGATTTCCTGCTCGACATTCGACAGAATGATCTGTCTGGCCTCTTCCGAAGTCAAGTTGGAGATGCGCTCCAACTCCTGAACTTGCTGACGATATATCGCGTCAATCTGTTCTTGCGTTTCCTCGATTCGCTTCTCTTTGTTGGCCACTTGCTCTTCCTTGCGCTCCAGCGCTTCCAGCTTGCGGTCCAGCGACTCTTCCTTCTGCTGCAGACGCCGTTCCAGGCGCTGCAATTCATTCCGGCGTTCGCGTGTTTCCCGTTCCGCTTCGGCTCGGAGTTTGTGTACTTCGTCTTTCGCCTCGAGAATCGTCTCCTTCTTCAGCGCGTCGGCTTCCTTGCGTGCGTTCTCCAGAATCTGCTCGGCAGCCTTCTCCGCGCTCGAGATTTTCGCTTCGGCGATCGATTTCCGTACCCAGTAGCCAATGCCAAAAAATACTGCGCCAACAACGAGAACGATCGGGAGCCAGATCCAGATTTCGATAGGCATCCTCTCACCTCCTCGTTCTCACCAAAGCCGAAGCCATGGATCGTATTCGGTTCTCAGCCGGTGTTCCACCGTTTCTTTCGGTTCATGTCGAAAAAGATCGGTTCGAATCAATTTCTGGAAGGAAAATCGATTCAAAAAGAAGGAATACAGAATCATTTTATCTTTTGTGAAAATCAATTGTCAAGCAATCGCCCGGGCGCCGTCAGTCCCCGTAAAAGCCGTCATCCTCCGCATCCGCCGCCCCGTCTCCGGCCGCGGCGCGGACGGCTTCCCGCACGACGCTTCCGGTATATCCGCGGCGGTACAGAAACTGCGCAAGCTTGCGCGTGCGGTCCCGGAATTCGCCCCGGAGCGAAGGCCATTTCTTGAGCGCCGCCTCGACGGCCGCGCGCCGCTCCGTCTCCGGATCGAGGTTCCGGATCGCCGCATCCGCCTCACCCCGGCTGATGCCTTTCCTCAATAATTCACTCCGGATCAAATTTCTTCCTTTATAATAGCCTTCCGCCCGCACGCGCGCGAACTCCCGCGCATACCGGCCGTCGTCAAGGTAGCCTTCCCGCGCGAGCCGATCCAGCGCCGCCTTCGAGACCTGCTCGGGGAACCCCCGGCGCGACAGGTACAGCGCCAGCTCCTTCCGGGTGCGGCTGCGCCGGCCGAGACTCGCCAGCGCCGCCCCGTAGGCTTCCTGTTCGTGCGCCTCGCGCCCGATTTCGGCCAGCTGTTCCTCATCCAGCTCCGTTCCCTTGAACAGACGATGGCGTATCAGCACATCCTCGTGCACGACGAGCAGCGGCTCGTCTTCCCCATCGCCGTAAATGACGTAGCGGCCTTTCCCGTCCCGTTCGACCGCGCGGATCTTGTGCGGCATGAACGCTCCTCCTCAAGCAAAAACGGCTTGCGCGTCCACAATGGAAGGCGCGCCCGTTTATTTCTTTTAAAGCGACGCGGGCACCTTGGCAGAAGGTGCCCGCGTATCCTTACGCTTCGAAATCGTCTTCGAATTCGTCGTCCTCATCCGGCGAAGCAGCGAAGGCCGACGTTGTCGAAGCGCCGATCAGATTGCTGGCGTCGCGGATTTGCTTCTCGATCTTGGCCGCGATGTCGGGACGGTCCTTCAGATATTGCTTCGCGTTCTCCCGGCCCTGGCCGAGCCGTTCGCCTTCGAACGAGAACCATGCCCCGCTCTTCTGGATGATATCCAGCTCCGTGCCGATGTCGATCAGGCTGCCTTCCTTCGAGATGCCTTCGCCGTACATGATGTCGATTTCCGCCTGTTTGAACGGCGGCGCCACCTTGTTCTTCACGACCTTGATGCGCGTCCGGTTGCCGACGAGCTCGCTGCCCATCTTGATCGTCTCGACGCGGCGCACTTCCAGCCGCACGCTCGCGTAGAACTTCAGCGCGCGTCCGCCCGGCGTCGTCTCCGGATTGCCGAACATGACGCCGACTTTCTCGCGGAGCTGGTTGATGAAGATCGCGATCGTCTTCGATTTGCTGATCGCGCCGGACAGCTTGCGCAGCGCCTGAGACATGAGCCGGGCCTGGAGGCCGACATGCGAATCGCCCATCTCGCCCTCGATCTCGGCTTTCGGCACGAGCGCCGCAACCGAGTCGATGACGATGATGTCGATGGCGCCGCTGCGCACGAGCGCTTCCGCGATCTCGAGCGCCTGTTCGCCCGTATCGGGCTGCGAGAGCAGCAGCTCGTCGATGTTCACCCCGAGCTTGCTCGCATAGAGCGGGTCGAGCGCATGCTCCGCGTCGATGAACGCGGCTTGTCCGCCGATCTTCTGCACTTCGGCGATCGCATGCAGCGCGACCGTCGTCTTGCCGGACGATTCCGGTCCGTAGATTTCAATGATCCGTCCCCTCGGCATGCCGCCGACGCCAAGGGCAATATCGAGCGCAAGCGAGCCGCTGGGCACGGTCTCGACCGTAAGACCTGCCTGCTCGCCCAGCTTCATGATGGAACCTTTGCCGAATTGTTTCTCAATCTGGCGCAAAGCCATTTCCAACGCCGCACGGCGATCCGACACAATACCACTTCCTTTGCCGTTATGATCCCATATTAAAGCATTTCCGGGCGATTGCCAAGTAGTTTTTCGAACATACATTCGCATTTTTTTCGGTACGGCACGCGGCCCGAAACAGAAAAAGAACCGCAGCAAAGTAATCTTCGCTGCGGTTCTTCCGTCAACTGACACTCATTATATCCTTCGAGGCAAGGCTTGGCAATCCCGTTCACGAATTTTTCACAATTCCGTTCAACCGCTCCCACAGCCGGTACAGCGCATGCTTGGCGGCCCGCAGACGGATGCCGGCCCGGCCGCCCGACAGCTTCAGCTCGTGCACTTCGGTGCGGCCGCCCCGCTCGGCGACGGCGACATAGACGAGGCCGGGCGGCTTCCCCTCCGACGGCGCCGGGCCCGCGACGCCGGTGATCGCGATCGCATAGTCGCTTCCGGCGCGCTCGAGCGTCCGCGCGGCCATCGCCTCGGCCGTCTGCGCGCTGACCGCGCCCGGCGCGTCCGGTCCTTCGAGCAGATCGGCCGGCACGCCGAGCAGATTTCGCTTCATCGCATTCGTATAGACCACGAAGCCGCCGGCGAACGCCTCGCTGCTGCCCGGCACGCTGGTGAGCAGCTCGGCGAGCAGCCCGCCCGTGCAGCTTTCCGCGGCGGCAGCGGTCTTGCCGGAAGCGCGCAGCAAATCGACAACCGTCTGCTCCAGCGGCACATCCTCCCTCGCATACAGATACCGGCCGGCCAGCCGTTCGATGGCTGCCGCCGTTTCGCCGAGCCTGGCCGCCGCTTCCGCTTCGCTTGCCGCTTTCGTCGAAAGCCGGATCGCCACCTCGCCCTCCTTCGCGTACGGCGCGATCGTCGGGTCGGTCTGCCGTTTGATCAGATCGATCAGCAAATCTTCAAGCGCCGACTCGCCGATGCCCGCGAAGCGAAGCGTCATCGAATAGAGCGGACGGCTCTCGCCGAGCTGCCGGAGCAGCCACGCAGTCGCCGGTCCGTCGAACATCGGCTTCATCTCGCCGGGCGGACCGGGAAGCAGCACGTAGTGCGTGCCGTCCGCCGTGAGCGCGTTGCCGACCGCGAGCCCCGTCTCGTTCGGCAGCGGCTCGCTGCCTTCGATCATGAGCGCCTGGCGCCGGTTGCTTTCGATGAGCATCAGTCTGCCCGCCAGCCGCTCCTCGATTTTCTTCAGCGACGGCTCGTGCACGATCAGCTTCCGGCCCAGATAGTCGGCGAGCACGTCTTTCGTCAGATCGTCCTGCGTCGGTCCGAGTCCGCCCGTGAACAGGAGCAGATCCGCCCGGCCCCGCGCCGTCTCGATCGCCTGCCGGATGCGGCCCGCATTGTCGCCGACGACCGTCTGGAAATAAACGTCGATGCCGAGGGCGGCGAGTCCCTGCGAGAGATATTGCGCATTCGTATTGACGATCTGCCCGAGCAGCAGCTCCGTCCCCACGGCGATGATTTCGGCTTTCACCGGTCAAGTCCCCTTTCCGATCAAACGCCGTCCCCTGCCGGACGGGCGCAAAGATTCAGCCTGGAATATCAGCCCAACTTCAAGCATATATGGACCCGGGCTTGAAAAGCAACTGCCGGACATGAACCGGCTCAATCGCGCTGCGGACATGCCCGCCTTGATGGACACGTGAAGCGGTTGGTGAAGGTGTGGACATGCGATTATGCGGAAGGGCAGAGCCATGCCGCGGTCTCTGCCCTTCCATCCGGCGCTTACTGCACCGGAATGAGATTTTTGTTCTTGACGAAGTAGTCGATGCCCGAGTAGACGGTGATGACGGCCGCCACCCACGTCATCACGATGTCGAACGGAATGCTGACCAGCGCGAACGGAAAATTGTTGAGCAACAGGGCGATGATCATCGTGATCTGCACGCCGGTCTTCCATTTCCCCCAGCGGCTGGCGGCGAGCACTTTCCCTTCGAGCAGGGCGACCTGCCTTAGACCCGTCACGGCGAACTCGCGGCTGATGATGACGATGGCGATCCAGGCGTCGAGTTTGTCCATCTCAACCAGCGAAATGAGCACGGCGGCGACCAATAATTTGTCCGCCAGCGGATCAAGCAGCTTTCCCAGATTCGTCACCAGCTTGTTCTTCCGCGCGATATACCCGTCCAGCCCGTCCGTACTGGCGGCGATGATGAAGATGAGCGCGGCGACGATCTGATTGTAGGTGATCGAAAAGTTCTCGAACTCGATAGGCTCGAAATCGATTCGGGCGAGCAGGAAGAACATGATGATCGGGACCAGGAAGATGCGGGCCAGCGTAATGCGGTTGGCGAGATTCACACCACTCCCTCCCCGGACAGGTCAAACTCGAAGGCATGCGTGATGCGCACGCGCTGAATCGAACCGATCTCCGGACGACACCCGGTGATGAACACTTCGCCGTCCACTTCCGGCGCGTCGTAAGGGGAGCGGCCGACGTAGACGTCGCTCCGCCCGTCGTATCTTTCGACCAGCACGTCAATCACTTGCCCGATCCGCTTGGCGGCGTTCTCCTTCGACACTTGGCGCTGCACTTCCATAAGCGCCGCCGCCCGGTATTCCTTCACGTCATCCGGAATATGGTCCGGCAGCCGCGCCGCCGGCGTATCCTCTTCCTTCGAGTAGGTGAACACGCCGAGCCTGTCGAACTTCATTTCGCGAACGAAATCGCACAGCCGCTCGAAATCTTCCTCCGTCTCGCCCGGAAAGCCCACGATGAGCGACGTGCGGATTGCGGCGTCCGGTATCGCCCCCCGGATCTTCGCGATCAGCTCGCGCGCATCGCGCTGCCGTCCGGGCCTGCGCATCCGCTTCAGAATGAGATCCTCGCTGTGCTGCAGCGGGATGTCAAAGTAGTTGCAGATCTTCGGGTTGGAAGCGAACGTCTCGATCAACTCGTCCGTGAAAAATCCCGGATAGGCGTAATGGAGCCGCACCCAGGCGATGCCTTCGACTTCGCTGACGCGGTTCAGCAATTCGGGCAGCTTGAACGTGCCGTACAAATCCGTGCCGTAGTTGGTGGAATCCTGGGCGATGAGGCAGATTTCCTTCACGCCCTGCGCTGCGAGCGACTCCACTTCGCGGACGATCGACTCGATCGAGCGGCTGCGGAACTTGCCGCGCATCAGCGGAATGCTGCAGAACGTGCAGGCGTTGTCGCATCCTTCCGCAATTTTCACATATGCGGTATAGCGCGGCGTCATGACCCGGCGCGGCAGCGCCTGATCGTAGTCGAAAGCCGGGTGCCCCACCCGAACCGGCTTCTTCCCGCCGAGCGCATCGGCCACGATATCGGCGATATGATGGAAATCGCCCGTGCCGACGATGCCGTCGATCTCGGGCATCTCTTTCATCAATTCTTCCTTGTACCGCTGCGTCAGGCAGCCCGAAACGATGAGCGCCTTCAGCCTTCCCGTCTCCTTCAGTTCGGCCAGTTCGAGAATCGTGTTCACCGATTCTTCTTTCGCCGCGTCAATGAAACCGCATGTATTCACGATAACGACCGTCGCGTCTTCCGGACGGTCGACCAGTTCATAACCGCGCTCATGCACCAGGCCGGACATAATCTCCGAATCGACGAGGTTTTTGTCGCAGCCGAGCGTGACAACGCTCACTTTCTCTCTCATGCAGCATCCTCCATACCGTACCCGTAGGCTGTCCAATTCAGTATAATATACCGATAAAACGGCTGTCAAAAGCGGCAAAACCCGTCACCGCCGCTTGCTGGCGCGGCCGGACGGGCTTGACCTGGCATCAGGAGCGATAGTTGGTGAACTGGAGTTCTACGCCGACATCAGCGGCTTTCAGCATGCGGATGACCGCTTGCAGATCGTCGCGGCTCTTGCCCGAGACGCGGATCTGATCGCCCTGGATCTGGCTTTTCACCTTCAGCTTCGAATCGCGGATCATCGTATTGATCTTTTTCGCCGCATTCTGGTCGATTCCCTGTTTCAGCCTGATCCGCTGCCGGACGGTGCCGAGGGCGGCCGGCTCGATCTTGCCGTATTCCAGATTGCGGATCGGCACGCCGCGCTTTACCATCTTGCCCTGCAAAATGTCGATGACGCTCTTCAGCTTGTATTCGTCATCCGATACGACGACGAGCTCGTCTTTCTCGATCGTGATGCTGCTCTTCGAGCCCTTGAAGTCAAAGCGGGTCTCGATTTCCTTCTCCGCCTGCCGGACGGCGTTGGTGAGCTCCTGCATGTCCACCTTCGAGACGATATCGAACGATGCCTCCGAAGCCATCGGCCGCACTCCTTCCATCTTGTTCCGGTATCTGCTTAACAGCATACCACGTTGCAAGACAAGACGGAAGCCGCCCGGCTGCGGTTTGCAGCCGGGCGGCCAATTTTCGCTGCTGTGCCGGCGGGCCTAACGTTCGCGCGCCGGGCTTCTGAACATGTCGAGAATGCCGAGCACGATATGGGCAAGTCCGAATCCGAGGATGCCGTATCCCCATGCGTTCGGAATGAGATACCAGCCGAGCAAGCTGACGACAACGCCGAGTCCGGTGACGATCCAGCTTGTGGACATGAGATCCGCCTCATTTCGTATGGATTGACGTCTGATGCCGTCAGTGTGCCCGGACACCGCAGAAATTATGCACGTTGCGCGGCTCACGCCCCCGGAATGCCGGCCGCGCCTTCCATCTCCGGTACGATGAGAAACCGCCGGACGTTGTCGTCGCCGTCCGGCAGCACGACGCCGTCGATCCGGATTTCAACGCTTCGCGTCGAGCCGATGTTCAGAAATACCGGTCCCGAGAGCTCGTACGTCACGACGGAGGGACCTTTCTCTTCCTTATAGTGAATCTTCTCGCCGTTCCGGTCGCCTGTCCGGATTTCGACCCAGCTTCGTTTGCCGTCCGCCACTTCAACCTCGTAGCGATGGGTGTCGCCGGGCGCGACCGCATACCGTTCGACACTCCCGGATTTCTCGAGGAAGGTAAGCGTCGTCTGCTGCACATCCGGCTCATCCGGAATGACCGGTGTGTCCGAACCCGCCTCCCCGTTTGCTCCCGTGACGTCCGTCTCCTGTCCCCCCGTCGAGTCTGCAGCGTCTTCCGTCTCGCCCGTTCCCGCATCGATATTGTCGGTAATCGGCGTCTCGTTGTCCGCCGTTTTCTTGTCGCTTCCGTCCTGCTGGTTCACCACGTAGGTGTAAATGACCGCCGCAATAAGCAGCAGGAACGACCACATGAGGACGCGAAACCCCCATTTGCTCCACCGGTCCGATGAACGGACCGAAGCGCGCCGGGGCTTGACAACAGGCTGCTCAACCGCCGCATCCGCCTCCGGCTCCGGAAGCTCCCGCTCAAAGAGGCGACACACTTCTTCTGCATCAAGGCCGACCGTCTCCGCATAGTTTTTGACGAAAGCGCGGGCGTAGAATGTGCCGGGCAAAACCTTGTAGTCGCCTTCTTCAATTGCTTCGAGATAACGTTTCCGAATCTTGGTGATGTCCTGCACATCATCCAGCGAGTAGCCTCGCTCCTCGCGGGCTTTGCGGAGCAGTTTGCCCAGTTCAGACAACTTGCACACCTCCAGGGGACTTGTTTAAAGGTCGTCCAGGAAATCCGGGCTGAACGATTCGTATGTAATCTCCTCATCCGGCGAATTGCGGAGTTCAATGATGCAATCGAACTTGCTCGGGTCAAAGCCTGTTTCCCTTACGAAAATATCGGGATGCTCGATGACCTTCGTGCAGGGCATGGCCATGATCTCTTTCAGCAGCGCGTCATGCCGTTCGTTCGAACGCATTGTGCTGACAATGCCGTCGATGATGAAAATATTGCTTTCATTCCGTTCTTCCGCGGACAACTGGCTGCGGACGGTCTGCCGCAGCATCGTGGAAGACAGGAAGGTCCAACGTTTGTTGGCGCAGACGCTTCCGGCAATGATCGATTCGGTCTTGCCGACGCGCGGCATGCCCCTCAGTCCGATCACCTGATGGCCTTCCCGCTTGAACAATTCGCCGAGAAAATCGACCAGCAGACCCAACTCATCGCGGATGAACCGGAACGTCTTCCGATCGTCGGAATCCCTTTCAATGTATCGGCCGTGCCGGATCGCCAATATGTCGACCAGCTTCGGAGGGCGCAGCGCATTGACGGTGATGCTGTCGACCTTCTTGAGCAGATTGCCGAGCAGCATGATTTTCTCGTCATCGTCCGTCTGCAGCAGCATGCCGCGCGTCCGGTCTTCGACGCCGTTGATCGTCAGAATGTTCACTTCCAGCATGCCGAGCAGCGAGGCGATATCGCCGAGCAGACCGGGGCGGTTCTTGTGAATCTTGTACTCCATGTACCATTGCTTCAGTCCCAAAACTTGAACCCTCCGGCCTGAAGATTTTCTATTCTTTTTCTACAATTCCCGTCAAATTCCTGCACGAATGAAGAAGATCGCAGGAAAAGCCTCCGAGCTGTCTGGAGGCTTCCCACGACCGAAATTATGCGTTCTTCTCCGCAAGCTTCACCATCATGCGCGCGATCGCTTTTCGTTCTTCGGTGTCGCCGACGTCCCAAAGTTCCTTGAGCACGCGCTCTTCGTCGTTCTTCGGGTCTACTTTCTCGTCGAGGAACTCGCCGATTTCGAATGCGAGTTTGCTGATCGTCTCTTCGCTCAGCCCCATTTGTTTGGCCGACTTGACGCGCTCGCCGAGAAAATGTTTCCAATGATCAAATTTGGTCAATACCGTCGACATGCTTTCTGCCTCCTTCATCAGCGTTGTGCGACAAGCATGGTCAACGGTAGTAGTTTGGGCGAGGCCCGCTACAATTATTCGACGATATAAGAGCGGGAAAAGTTTCAACCGCTTCGGCTCAAGTCAGCCAGCCGCCGTTCGGGCTGATGACCTGTCCGGTAATGTAGCCCGACTCCGGCGATGCCAGGAAACGGATCAGCGAAGCGATTTCTTCCGGCCTGGCGAGGCGGCCGGCCGGAATTTCCGCGCGAAGCGCGGCGAGTTCCGCTTCGCTGAAATCCCTCATCATGTCCGTCTCGACGGCGCCCGGCGCGACGGCGTTCACCGTGACGCCGGACGGCGCCAGCTCCTTCGCCAGCGCCTTCGTGAAGGCGTTCACGCCGCCTTTCGTCAGCGAATAGAGCACTTCGCACGAGGCGCCGGCAATCCCCCAGACGGAGGAAACATTAATGATCCGGCCGTAACGCCGCCTAACCATTGCCGGCGCCAGCAGCTGCGTGAGACGGAACATACCCTTGAGATTGACGCCGACGACATCCTCCCAAACCTGTTCCGTGACATCGGTGAACAGGCCGTAATGGGATACGCCGGCGTTGTTGACGAGAATGTCGGGCGAAAGGCCCGCCGCATCCAGCTTCGCTTTAAGCCGCTCCAACTCCGCGAAGTTTCGGAGATCCGCCGCCGCCACCATCACGTTCGCGCCGCGGCGCTCGCACTCGCGCGCCGTCGCTTCGGCCTGATCCCGCGCGGCATGATAATGAACGATGATGTTCATGCCTTGTTCCGCCAGCAGCACCGCCGCGGCGGCGCCGATGCCCCGGCTCGCCCCGGTCACAAGCGCCGTCAAGTTCTTCTGCGGGTTCATGCCTTGCGGCTCCGGACAATCGAGACCGCCATCCGTTTCCAGTCGAAATGCGAACGCAGCCGCTCCTCGGCTTCCCCGATCCCGATGTCCCGATACAGTTCGGGCAGCCGGAACAGATTGCCGCCGCGGAGATTCCAGCGCAAATATTCGTTCGCGGCAGACTCCGGCCGATCGAGCATCCGCAGCAGCGCGCCGATCCGCTTCCGCTTCGCCCGCTCGAACCGCGCCGGATCGAGACCCTCTGCCTTCGCGCGCTCGATCGCCTCGCGGATCCGCGCAAGCAGCGCGTCGGGGTCGCGGGTCTCCCCGCCGATGACCGAGAACGCGTATTCCGGCGTGCAATTGTATTCGCTGCCGAACGAATCCGAGATGAGCTGATCGTCATAGAGCGACTGGTACAGTTCGGAACTCGGGCCGATAAGCGCTTCGAACATCAGCTTCGTCGCCGCTTCCCGGCGCATCAGGCCGTCCGCGTCGCGGGCGAGATCCGTCTCCTTGAATCCGATCATGCATTTCGGCAGCGATACCGGAAGCTCCCGCTCGACGCGCGGCGATCCGACTTCCGGCGGCTCGGCGTCGAACAGCCGGCTGATTTCCGGCGCGGGCGCGAACGACTTCTTCGCCTGGTTCTCGCGGACGAGCCGGATCACGTCTTCGGGATCGGCTCCGCCCGCCACGACGAGCGTCATGTTGGACGGATGATAGAACGTTTCGTAGCAGCGGTACAACGTCTCCTTGTCAATGCGCCGGATCGATTCCACCGTGCCGGCAATGTCGATGCGGACGGGATGACGTTGATAGAGGGCGCCGATCAGGCCGAAATATACCTGCCAGTCCGGGTTGTCCCGGTACATGTTGATTTCCTGCTCGATGATGCCCTTCTCTTTCTCGACGTTCTCATCGGTGAAGTAAGGACGCTGGACGAAATCGAGGAGCGTCTCCAGATTTTCCGGAATCTGTCCCGCGGCGGTAAACAGATAGACGGTGCGGTCGAAACTGGTGAACGCATTGGCCGACGCGCCCTGTTTCGCAAATTTCGCGAAAATGTCCCCATCCGGCTCCTCGAACATTTTATGCTCCAGAAAATGCGCAATGCCGTCCGGCACCCGGATCTCTTCCCCGTTCACCGCGAAACGGTTGTCGACCGAGCCGTAACGGGTTGCGAACACGGCGTATGTCTTGCTACAGCCGGCCTTCGGCAGCACGTGGACTTCGAGGCCGTTCGGCAGCTTCTCCCGCACGACCGTCTCGTCCACGTCCGGATAATGCCTTTCCTCCACCGTCACTCCTCCTTCCCGTCCCGCAGGAAATAGATCGTATCGAGTTTCACCCGTTCGGCAACGCGCACGATATCGTCCCGGGTAACCGCTTCGATCTGCCGGATCAGTTCGTCCGCATCCCGGCTGCGGCCCGACAGGACGCCGTTGAAATGGAAGGCGATCATCTCCGGTGCGGAGTCCCTCAGCTCCCGCAGCTGGCCCGTGATCATGGCGCGTGTCTGCGACAGTTCAAGCTCGCTGATGTCGCCCCGTGCCATCGCGTCCAGCTGCTCGCGTATGATGGCGGACGCCCGCTCGAAATTGGCGATCTCGATGCCGGATTGAATCGTCAGGATGCCCTTGTGCCCGTCATAGCGGGAAGCGGCGTAATAGGCGAGGCTGGCGCGCTCGCGCACGTTGATGAACAGTTTCGAATGCGGAAAGGCGCCGAGAATGCCGTTGTACATGAGCGCCGCCGGATAGTCGTCATCCGCGTAGCGGACGCCTATGCGCAATCCCATGTTCAGCTTGCCCTGGGTGACGTCCATCCGCTCGACGACGGTCTTGACTTCGCCCGCCGATCCGCAATCCGCGGGCTTGGGGTACGTTCCCGGCGCGCCGTCCGGCAGCCGGAACGATTCGGCGGCGAGGGCGGACGCTTCGTCAAGCGTCGTGTCGCCGGTTACGTACAGATCGAAGGATGCCCGCTTCAGCCATTCTGCGTAATAGGCGTGCAGCGTCTCCGGCGTCAGCCGCGGCAAATCTTCGATTTTCCCCAAGGCGTTGAGACGGTAGGCCTCGCCGGCGCACATTTCTTCGATACAGCGTTCCGCCGCATAGCGGATCTTGTCGTTGACGATGGCTTCCAGACGCTTCCGGACCGTCGTCTTCTCCGTGTCGACGTAATTCGGCAGGAATGCGCCGTTCTCAAGCGCCGGCTGTGTCACGACCTCGCCGAGCAGCCGCATGCCGGCCGCAAGCAGCGATTCCCCCGCGCCGCGGGCGAAGCGATCCTGCAGCACTTCCAGCTGAAAGACGATGACGTGCGAATCGCCGCGCTTCATGACGTCGAAGCCGAATCCGGCGCCGTACAAATCGTCCAGCCGCTCGCGAAACGCCCGCGTCTCGGGCGTGGCGGCCGTCCCGCGCCGCAGCACGAACGGCAACAGCGCCGTCCGCGTCACGTCCGCGTCGCTCAGCGGAACGCCCGCATACAGCGTGAACTGGTACGTCTTGAACCGTTTCGTGGGCATGACATGCAGCCGGATCCGTCCCGACTGTCCCTGTTCAAACCATGGTCCGGTCAACCGGTTCAGCTCCTTCCATCGGATGGAAACCCCGTTGTTCCCCTTCATTCTACCCGATCGCAAAAGGAAGAAGCAACCTGACACAAGGCTGCTTCCCGCACGCTACATGCAGAAAATATGCTTCCCGATTCGTTTCACCTGCGGCCGCGTCCAAATCCATTTCGATGTCGCGGTCTCCGGGTTGAAATAGTACAGGCAGCCGCCCGTCGGATCCCATCCGTTGGCGGCGTCGATCACCGCCTTGCGGGCCGTCTCGTTCGGCGTCAGCCAGATCTGGCCGTCGGCAACGGCGGTGAAAGCGCCGGGCTGGAAAATGACGCCCGACACGGTGTCCGGGAAATTCGGAGACTTGACGCGGTTCAGAATGACCGCCGCCACGGCCACCTGCCCTTCGTACGGTTCGCCGCGCGCTTCCCCGTACACGGCGTTGGCCATCAGGCGAATGTCGTTTTCGGACAAGTTGTGCGTCTTCGCCAGATTCGCGCTTCCCCCGCCGCCGGTTGCGGCGCCTCCCCCTCCGCCTCCGCCGGTCTTCGGCTTGTCGGCTTCCGTAGGCCTCCAGTTCTTGGTCGCTTCCCACAGCTTCAGCTTCGTCTTCGGACCGACGATGCCGTCCGCTTTGAGGCCGAACTTCCATTGAAACCAGGTGACCGCATTCTTCGTTTTCTGGTCGAACGTGCCGGTGATCTCGCCGTCATAATAGCCGAGGTAGCGGAGCCGACCTTGCAGTTCCACGACATCCTTGCCGGTGAAGCCGACGGTCAGCACCGCGTCGCTGAACACGTCATCGGATATCCCGCCGCCGAACTGCCTGAGGGTATAGGCTCCGAATACGAGGCATACGATGACGATGGTCGCTGCCAGCAGTCGTATTTTCATCCTGTCCGACTCCGCCTTTCTGTCGCATGGTGGATTCGCCTCTAGTATGGTTTAGCCGCTGGAACCCTATGCAGGAATTGACGGTCCGGACGAAACAGGCGGCGCCGGGCTGAAGCAGCCCGGCGCCGGATGCGCGCATATCGGCTATGAAGTTCAGGATGAGATCTGTCCGGGCGGATACTGCCCTTCGGAAATGAGCACCTCGCGCGGCTTGCTGCCCTCGTAAGGGCCGACGATGCCGCGCGCCTCCATCTGGTCGATGAGCCGGGCCGCCCGCGCGTACCCGATGCGCATCCGCCGCTGCAGCAGCGAGACGGAAGCCTGCTTCGCCTCGATCACGACCTGCACCGCCTGATCGAACAGCTCGTCCAGGTCGTCATCCGCCTCCTGCGGCTCGTCGTCGACCTCGGGCACGAGGTCTTCCTTGTACTCGGCCTGCGCCTGATCGCGGGCGAACTGGACGACGGCCTCGACTTCCTGATCGGATAGGAACGCGCCCTGCACGCGGATCGGTTTCGACATGCCGACCGGCAGGAAGAGCATGTCGCCGCGGCCGAGCAGCTTCTCCGCCCCGGCCATGTCGAGAATCGTGCGCGAGTCGACCTGCGACGAGACGCCGAAGGCGATCCGGGAAGGAATGTTCGCCTTGATGACGCCGGTGATGACGTCAACGGACGGACGCTGCGTCGCGATGATGAGATGGATCCCCGCAGCGCGCGCCATCTGCGCGAGCCGCGTAATCGCGTCTTCGACGTCGCTTGCGGCGACCATCATCAGGTCTGCGAGCTCGTCGACGATGACGACGATGTACGGCAGGCGCGCTTCCGGATTGTCCTTCATCTGCGCGTTGTACCCTTCGATGTTGCGGGTGCCCGTCTTCGAGAACGCTTCGTACCGCTTCTCCATTTCGACGACGATCTTCTTCAGCGCAAGCGAGGCGCGCCGCGGGTCGGTGACGACCGGCGCGAGCAGGTGCGGGATGCCGTTGTAAACGTTCAGCTCGACCATTTTCGGGTCGACCATCAGAAATTTCACTTCGTCCGGCGCCGCTTTGTACAGAATGCTCGTAATGATGCCGTTGATGCACACCGACTTGCCGGAGCCGGTCGCGCCGGCGACGAGCAGATGCGGCATGCGCGCCAGATCGGCGACGATCGGCTGGCCGGAGATGTCCCGGCCGAGAGCGACGGACAGCTTCGACGCCGCGTTCTGGAATACGGGCGATTCCATCACTTCGCGAAGCGTCACCGTCGCCACTTCGGTGTTCGGCACCTCAATGCCGATCGCCGACTTGCCGGGGATCGGCGCCTCCATGCGGATGTCCTTCGCCGCGAGCGCCAGCGCGATGTCGTCCGTCAGGCTGACGATCCGGCTCACCTTCACGCCGGCGGCCGGCTGCACCTCGTAGCGGGTGACGGCCGGTCCGCGCACGACGTCCAGCACCGTCGCCTTCACGCCGAAGCTTTCCAGCGTCGCCTCCAGCTTGCGCCTCGCTTCGCCGTGATCGGAGGCGCTGTGCTTGCCGGGCTGCGGCCGCGACAGCAGCGACAGCGGCGGCAGCAGATAAGGCCGCGACGGTTTCGGCGGCAGGGCGTCCGCATCTTCGGTATCGCCGATCTCTTCGCTGTTCTCCCGCTTCACGCCGATCCGGACGACCGGCGAGGCGGGCGCAGCCGCCCCCGGAGCTTCCTCGGCCGCATCCGTCCCATCTCCGGCATCCGCTTCCGGTTCAACCGGATCGACCGGGTCCTCCTGCCGCAGCGGTTCAGGCTGCCACGGTTCCCGGCCGGCCGTTCCCGCTTCCTCCGACGCTTCCGGCTCCGGCTGAATGCCTTGGACCGGCTCCAGCGGGTTCAACTCGCCGGGCATCGCGACCGCCGCGTCCGCAGCCTCCGGATTCCCGTGTTCCGGTTCAGCCGGGGAGGCGACTTCCTCCTTACGCCCGGCATCGCTCCGCCAAGGGAAGAACAACGTTCGGCGGCGCGCGGTCTGCTTGGGCGGCACGAACGAATCATCGTCGTCCATCAGATCCTCATCATCGATCAGAATGAGCGGAGAGCCCGGATCATCGGCTTCGGGCTTGTCCGCCGGCAGTTCGTCCTCGACCTGAACCGGAACCGCCTGCGCGGCGGCCGGCCTGCGTCTGCGGGAATCGGCCAGTTTGAGCCGGATGAGCTGAACGAACCGTCCGATCTGCCTGCGCAGCATGAGCGCAAGTTCGACGTACGATTTTCCTGTCGCCAGCATGATGCCGATGAGCAGCAGCACGACGGTAACGAATTTCGCGCCGAAATTGCCGAACAGAAAAAACAGCAGCGCATAGGCAAGGGCGCCGATATAGCCGCCGCTCAAATTTTTCTCGATAATCGGCATGGCGTAGAACTCGCCGGGCGTCGCCAGCTCGCGGATGTCGCGGGCATGCATCATGATCGCATTGACCGACACCGGTTCGCCCAGCGGCTTCGTTTTCGCTTCCACGTCGCCCGCCGTGTAGGTCAGCAGCCAGAAAAGCAGAATGAGCGCGATACCGGTCATGCGGGACGACCATCTTGACGGCCATTTGCGCTTGATCATCGTCATGAGTCCCACATAAATGCCGGCAAGCGGCACAACGAAATAAAAATCGCCGAAGAACAGCCCGAACAGATTGGCCAGCGCCTGGTCGACCGGCCACCCCTGCCCGGACATGGCGATGACGGACAGCGTGATCAGGAGAATGCCGTAAACTTCATATTTCAAAGCTGAGCCGATAGCGTTTTTCTTCCGTTTGCGCTTCGCCAACATCGGTCACCTCAGAGCGATTATACCATATTGGCGAAGCGCCGGATATTTGTACCTCAAAATGCGGCGAATCGGGACCTGCCGACTAGGGCTGCATGCGGATCAGATTGCCGGGATTGAGCGCCGGGTCGAGATAGGCGTCGAGCGGGCAATCCAGCAGCCGGACGATGCGGCCGCAGCCGTCCCCGACGGGTTCGACTTCCAGCAGCATGCCGCCCGTCCGGATTTCCACGGTTCGCCGCATGCGCTTCGGATCGTCGATGCCGTCAAGCACGATTTCAAGCGGCAGAATCGTATGAAACGTCATTGCAGCGCACCGCCCGTTCCGGCCGGCTGCTTCCGCTGCGCAATCAGCCGGTTCAGCTCGGCCAGTGCGTCGCCGATGCCGCCCACCGCGTCGATCAGCCCGTCCTTCACGGCATCCGGGCCGATGACGGTCGTGCCGATGTCGCGCGTCAGCTCGCCGGTCTTGAACATCAGTTCCTTGAACCGCGCTTCGCTGATCCCGGAATGCGACGTGACAAAACGGACGACCCGCTCCTGCATTTTGTCCAGATATTCGAAGGTCTGCGGCACGCCGATCACCAGACCGTTGAGCCTGATCGGATGAATCGTCATCGTGGCGGTCTCGGCGATGAACGAACGGTCGCCGGCGACGGCGATCGGCACGCCGATCGAATGGCCGCCTCCGAGCACGAGCGTCACTTTCGGCTTCGTCAGCGAAGCGATCATCTCGGCGATCGCAAGCCCGGCCTCGACGTCGCCGCCGACCGTGTTGAGCACGACGAGGATGCCCTCGATCTTCGGGTTTTGCTCCGCGGCGGCAAGCTGCGGAATGAGGTGCTCGTACTTCGTCGTCTTGTTCTGCGGCGGCAGCACGATGTGGCCTTCGATCTGTCCGATGATCGTCATGCAGAAAATGTTCGATTCCGTCTGCGGCACCGTCGTCTGTCCGAGCTGCTGCACCGCCTGGACGGGTCCGGACGCGCGCCCCTGCTCGCCGTCTCCCGGGACCGGCCCCTCCGGCGGATTCGGCGGATTGACCGGCCCCGTCATGTCGTAAGCTGACATCAGCCCACCCTCCTTCAATTTGGCGCTCCACCTAGTATGAGGCCGGCATGCGGTTTTATGCGCAGCAAAAACCCCGCCATCTGCACAGATGGCGGGGAGATGATCGTTGTCGGCAATGCCGGCCGTCATACTTCCATAATAATCGGAAGAATCATCGGACGGCGGCGGGTCTGCTCGTACAGGAACCTGCCGAGCACATCCTTCACATTCGTCTTGAGCGAAGCCCATTCGTTCACATTGTCGCTCATCAGCTTGTTGAGCGTCTGCGTCACGAGCCGGTTCGCTTCCTCCAGCAAGCCTTCGGATTCCCGCACATAGACGAAACCGCGGGAAATGATGTCCGGCCCGGACAGAATCGTGCCGTCCTGCTTGCTCAGCGTGACGACGACGACGAGGATGCCGTCCTGCGACAGCAGCTTCCGGTCGCGGAGCACGATGTTGCCGACGTCGCCGACGCCGAGGCCGTCGATCAGCACGATGCCCGACGGCACCTTGTTGCCCTTGCGGGCAACGCCGTTCTGAATTTCGACCGTATCGCCGTTGTCGAGAATGAAAATGTTCTCGCGCTCGATGCCGACGCTTTCCGCGAGCAGCGCGTGCTGCCTCAGCATCCGGTATTCGCCGTGAATCGGGATGAAATATTTCGGCTTCATCAGGTTGAGCATGAGCTTCAGCTCTTCCTGGCTGCCGTGTCCGGAAACGTGGACGGCCGACGACGCGGTAGGTCCGTAAATGACATTCGCGCCGAGGCGGAACAGCTCGTCGACCGTGCGGCCGACAAACCGCTCGTTGCCCGGAATCGGCGTCGCCGCGATGATGACGGTGTCGCCCGGCAGGATGTCCAACTTCCGGTGAGCCGAACGCGCCATCCGCGTGAGCGCCGACATCGGTTCGCCCTGGCTGCCCGTCGACAGGATGACCACGCGGTCGGCGGCCATCTTCCCGACTTCCTCCGGCTCAATCAGCATGCCCTCCGGAATGTGCAGGTAGCCGAGCTCCGAAGCGATCGACACCACGTTCACCATGCTGCGTCCGATGACCGTCAGCTTGCGCTTCGTCGCCATGGCGGCATTGATGACCTGTTGAATGCGGTGCACGTTCGAAGCGAACGTCGCGACGACGACGCGCTGTTTCGCTTTGCGGAAAATATCTTCAAGCTCCTGCCCCACCTTGCTTTCCGAAGGGGTGAAACCCGGCCGTTCGGCGTTCGTGCTGTCGGACAGGAGCGCCAGCACGCCGCGCTTTCCGATCTCGGCCATCCGCTGCAGATCGGCGAATTGCCCGTTCACCGGCGTGTGATCGAACTTGAAGTCGCCGGTGTGGACGACGACGCCTTCCGGCGTGTCGAGGCAGATGCCGACCGAATCCGGAATGCTGTGGTTCGTGCGGAAGAACGACGCTTTGATCGATCCGAGCTGAACGACCGAATCGGCGTTGATCAAGATCCGCTTCGTCTCGCCGAGCAGACCGGCTTCCTTCAGCTTCACCTCGATCAATCCGAGCGTCAGCTTCGTGCCGTACACCGGCACATTGAGATGTTTCAGCACATATGGCAGTCCGCCGATGTGATCTTCGTGGCCGTGCGTTATCAGGATGCCGCGCACCTTGTCGCGGTTCTCCGTCAAGTACGTGATATCGGGGATGACGATGTCAACCCCCAGCATATCCTCTTCGGGAAATTTCAGCCCCGAATCCACAACGACAATGTCGTTCCCGTACTGGACGACATACATGTTCTTCCCGATCTCGCCGACGCCGCCCAATGCAAAAATTAGCAGCTTATCCTGGTTCTTCTTTGACAATGGAATTTCGTACCTCCCGTAACTGTTGGACGTCGATCCAAACGCTATTGATTTTTCAAAGATTTGCCGATCCCGATCACTTGTAACCCATTATACATGATGCCGGAGGCGCCACACAAGTTGACCCCCGGCGTCGAGGTCCGCAAGTCCGCACAAAGAAAACCGATGCGGCAAATCGTGCATCGGTCTCTCCGACTACGCTTGCTCCTATTCGCGATTGTCCAGCAGATTGCGCACGAAGGCCGCCTCGGCTTCGGTGAGCGGCACAAGCGGCAGGCGCACCCCGCCTACCGGGATGCCGAGATGGTTCAGGGCATACTTCACCGGCACCGGATTCGTCACCGGATGCGGGCAGTTGAACAGCCCCTTGAAGATCGGCGACAACTGCTGATGCAGTCTGGCCGCTTCCGCTGTCCGGCCTTCGACATATGCGTTGATCATTTGTTTCATTTCGCGGCCGATAATATGGCTCGTGACGCTGACAATGCCGTACGCTCCGACGGCCAGCGCGGGCAGCGTCTGGCTGTCATCGCCGCTGTACACCTTGAAATGCGCCGGCGCTCCGGCCGCGATGGCGGTCAGCTGCTCCGTCGGCGCGCAATCCTTCGTCGCGACGATGTTCGGGATTTCGGCAAGCCGCAGCGTCGTGTCGACGTTGAGGTTGACTCCCGTCCGTCCGGGAACGTTGTACAGCATGACCGGCAGTTTCGTCGATTCCGCGATGGCGCGGAAATGCTGATACAAGCCTTCCTGGCTCGGCTTGTTGTAATAAGGCGAGACGAGCAGCACGCCGTCTGCTCCGGCGGCCTCCGCTTCCTTCGTCAGATGGATCGAGTGCGCCGTGTTGTTGCTGCCCGTGCCGGCAATGACGGGTACCCGTCCGGCTGCCCGCTCAACCGCGAATTTGTACAGGGCGATTTTCTCTTCATCGTCCAGCGTCGGCGATTCGCCGGTTGTACCGCAGACGACGATGCTGTCGGTCTGCTGCTCGCCGATCAGATAATCGATGAGCCGACCGGTGGTCTCCCAGTCGATCTTGCCTTCCGCGTCGAACGGGGTGACCATGGCGGTAATCAATCTTCCGAAATCCATTACGACTCCTCCTGTGCCAGTTGGGACGCTTCATGCGCCGCGGCTGCCGGCCGGTCAAGGCCGAACCTGGCATGCAGCGCGCGCACCGCGTCCGCCATATCCGCCTGACGGACGAGCACCCAGATCGACGCGTTCGAATCCGCGCTCTGCAGGATCGGAATGCCTTCGTCGGTCAGCGCTTCGACGATCGCCGCCATGATGCCGGGAACGCCGTTCATGCCGCCGCCGACGACAGACACCTTGGCGCAGTTGCGGATGGCCGAGTACGCGCAGCCCAGTTCGCTGAGCAGCCCGATCGCCCGGTCGGCGTCGGCGTCGAATACCGTGTATACGCATCCGCTCGGCGTCACATTGATGAAATCGATGCTGATTCCGTGCCGGGCCATTGTGCCGAACACCCGGACCTGCATGTCGCCCGGCTCCGAGGCGCCGTACGCGACGGTCAATTGCGTCACGCCGGCCGTATGGGCGATGCCGACGATCGGGCGATCGGGCACCTCGCCCGCGGCGAACATGCCCGGCCCCGTCACCAGCGTCCCTTCGTCGTCCGTGAACGTCGACCGGATGCGGAGCGGAATGCCCGCCTGCGCCGCAACTTCGACCGCCCGCGGATGAACGACCTTCGCGCCTTGCCGGGCCAGATTGCTGATCTCGGCGTAACTGACGGCCTTGAGCGGCCTCGCTTCGGCGACGAGCCGCGGATCGGCCGTCAGAATGCCGTCCACATCGGTATAAATATCGACCCGCTGCGCGCGGAGCGCAGCGCCCAGCGCCGCGGCCGTCGCGTCGCTCCCGCCGCGGCCGAGCGTCGTCGTATCGCCGCCGGGAGACATGCCCTGAAATCCGGTGACGATCACGACGGTCCCTTCATCCAGCCGCCTCAGCACCGGTTCGGTTTCGATGCGCGTAATGCGCGCGGCACCGAAACGGCCGTCCGTCCGGATGCCGGCCTGGCCGCCGGTCAGCACGACCGCCGGCACGCCTTCGTTGCAGAGCAGTCCGCACAGGACGACGGCGGCGATCACTTCACCGCAGGACGCGATCAGATCGCGTTCCCGGGCGGGCAAGTTCTCGCTGTCCGGCAGGGCCAGCAGCGTATCCGTCGCATACGGATCGCCCCTTCTGCCCATGGCCGAGACGACGACGACAACGGAATACCCGGCCTCGCGTTCGCGGACGATATGCCGCAGCACATGCCTTCGGGCATCGTCCGTCGCCAGCGAAGTGCCGCCGAATTTCTGGACCAGAATGGCCATGTCCGCTTCACGCCCCTTGTTCTAGGACGACGGACGGCCGCTGTCGCATTGGACGGTTGGCGAATCAGTCTGACGGGTCGGCCGGACCGAAGATCCCGTGCGATCCTCAGCCGCGGCTGTTCACGATGGTTTCCGCGATCTGTACGGCGTTCCAGGCCGCACCTTTGAGCAGATTGTCGGAGACGATCCACAGGTTGAGTCCGCGCGGATGGGTGAGATCCCGGCGAATCCGGCCGACGAAGACATCCGGTCTTCCTTCGGCTTCGGTCGCGAGCGGGTACCGCTGGCTTGCGGGATCGTCCACAACCGTAATGCCCGGTGCGTTCGACAGCAGCGATCTGACGTCATCCAGCTCGTAATCGCTTTTCAATTCGACGTAGACCGATTCCGAATGACCTCTCAGCACCGGAATGCGCACACAGGTGGCCGTGACCGCGATCGAATCATCGCCCATGATCTTCTTCGTCTCGTTCACCATCTTCATTTCTTCGAACGTGTAGCCGTTGTCCTGGAACTTGTCGATCTGCGGAATGGCGTTGAATGCGATGTGATGCTTCACCGGCAGCGAGCTGACAGGCAGCACGTCCGGCTCCGGTTTCCGGCCGGCAAGCAATTCTTCCGTCTGACGCAGCAGTTCGGTCACCGCACGCGCCCCCGCGCCGGATACCGCCTGATAGGTCGAGACGATGATCCGCGCGATGCCGTAGCGGTCATGGAGCGGCTTGAGCGCCGCGACCATCTGGATGGTCGAACAGTTCGGATTGGCGATGACCCCTTTGTGCCGGGCGATTTGCTCCGGATTCACTTCCGGCACGACAAGCGGCGTCTCCGGATCCATCCGGTACGCGCTGGTGTTGTCGATGCATACCGCTCCGGCGGCCGCTGCATGCGGCACCAGCTTCCTGCTGACGTCGCTGCCCGCGCTGAACAGCGCGATCTCGACGCCTTCGAAGCTGTCCGGTCCCGCTTCCTGAACCGTATATTCATGGCCGCGGAACTTCAACTTCGTCCCGGCCGACCGGGCGGACGAAAGCAGCTTGAGCTCGCCCACGGGAAAATTCCGCGATTCGAGCATCCGGATCATCTGTTCCCCCACGGCTCCTGTCGCGCCGACAACCGCAACATGGTACAGCTTTTGTTCGGACATTGTGTGCTTGCGCTCCTCTCGCCCATGGAACGGGAAACCGGCCGCTGCAGCCGATCAGCCGAACGGTACGGCCGCGGGCAGGACCGGGGTCTAGTTGCGGAAACGTTCGATGAGCAGCGGCTGAATCTGCCGGCCTTCCAGCGCCGCTTCGCATGTCTCGAGCAGCAGATCCATCTTCGCGACGAGCGAGTTCGGTTTCTGCTGCGGATTGTCCTGGCCGAACGGGACGAAATAGATGTTCTTGGCGTTCAGCAGCTTCGCGATATTCGGCGCGTTCAGGCCGAGGCCGTCATTCGTCGAAATCGCGAGCACCAGCGGGCGGCAGTTGCGCATCTGCGCCTTGGCCGCCATCAGCACCGGGCTGTCGGTTATCGCGTTGGCCAGTTTGCTCGTCGTATTGCCCGTGCACGGCGCGATGGTCATGATGTCCAGCAATTTGGAAGGACCGAGCGGCTCGGCTTCCACAATGGAAGAAATGACTTCGTTCCCGGTAATCTCCTTCAATTTGCGCCGCCATTCTTCCGCCGTGCCGAACCGGGTGTCCGTCGTAAGCACGCTGTGTGAAATGATCGGCACCACGTTCGCGCCCGCATCGACGAACCGCTGAATCTGCGGCATCACTTCGTCGAACGTGCAATGTGAGCCCGACAATCCGTACCCGACCGTCTTGCCTTGCCAAATGCTCATCGCTTCTCCCTCCCGAGCCGCAAGTCTTCCATCAGGAGCCGGCCGAGACAGTCCGCCATAATGCGGCCGGCGGTCTTCGGAGCCACGATGCCGGGAAGTCCGGGCGCGAGCAGCGCTTTGATGCCGCGCCGCTCGGCGTAGCGGAAATCGGTGCCGCCGGGCTTCGACGCAAGGTCGATGATGACGGCGCGCGATGGCATTTGAGCAATGATCTGTGCTGTGACTATCATAGTCGGAATTGTATTAAAAAGCAAGTCGAGGTTGCCCGCGTGAGCCGCCAGATCCTTGATGTAGAAAGGCTCGAAGCCCATCTCGTATGCCCGGGCAAAATGTTCGTCCCGCCGCACGCCGATTTTCACTCTCGCCCCCATTCCCCTGAGCGTCCGGGCGAGCGTCTGCCCTGTCCTCCCCATTCCCAGCACCAGTGCCGTCGATCCGTGGATCGTAATGTCGGTATGTTGAATCGCCATCATGACGGCGCCTTCGGCCGTCGGTATCGAATTGTAGATCGCCACGTCGTCCCGCTCGAACAATTCGACCAGACCGATGCCGTATTTCGCGCACAAATCCTTTAAGTACGGCTTCGCCATTCCCGTGTAAACCTTGCAATGCTTGGGCAGCCGGGCGATGTAGGCTTCTTCCAGCACAAGCTGCTTGTCGCTGAATACGGTCGTCACCGTGCCGTCGTCGTCGGTGCCGACTGCGGGCAGAATGAGGGCATCGGCGTCTTCGAACAATTGTCCGTCCAGTTCGGCATGCACGGCTCCGTCCAACGGCGTGCTCAGCCCGTCGAAGCCGACGGCCAGCACGGTTGCGTCGAGTTCGGTCAGCTTGCGGATGACTTCAAGCTGCCTGGCATCGCCGCCGACCAGCACGATATTCGCGCCCGTGAGCACATTCCCACTCCTTTCCGCACCTGGGCTATAGACCATCGTATGCGGAAAGCGCTCCGCGGGTGATTCAGGCAAGAGCGGAGGCCAAAGGCATGAAAAAAGGCCGTTCCGGCGGCATGACGCCTTCGGAACAGCCTTATCGCACGCATTATGAAGATAAAATTACGCCCCGGTCCCGGTATGCCCGAATCCGCCGGCCCCGCGGCCGGTGTCGTCCAGCTCGTCCGCTTCGATCAGCCGTACGGGCGGCACCTCCTGGAATACCATCTGGGCGATCCGGTCGCCGCGCCGGATCGTGAACGGTTCGCTGCCCAGATTGATCAGCAGCACCTTCACCTCGCCGCGGTAGTCGGCGTCGATCGTGCCCGGCGTGTTGAGGCATGTGATGCCGTGCTTGAGCGCCAGTCCGCTGCGCGGCCGGATCTGCGCCTCCAGTTCGCGCGGCATCGCCATGGCGAAGCCTGTCGGAATGAGACTGCGCTCGCCGGGGGCCAGCGTCACCGGCTCATCGACGGCGGCGTGAACGTCGAATCCCGCCGCCCATTCGGACATCCGCTCCGGAAGCGGCAGACCTTCGCCGCCGGGCAGCCGTTTAATGCGAACTTCGTACAAGACAATCCCTCCTCAATACGGACACCGCCGAATCGTCCGGTCCGACCGCCGCGACGGCGAACGGAACGGCAAACATCCGGTCAATCATCATCCGGACGTCATCCAGCGTCACCGCGTCGATCCGTTCGAGCATCTCGTCGAGCGAATCGTGGCGTCCGAGCATCAGCTCGTTCTTGCCGATCCGGTTCATCCGGCTGCTCGTGCTTTCCAGGCTCAAAATGAGGCTGCCTTTGAGCTGCTCCTTGCCGCGCTCAAGTTCCGCCTCGGTCAGCCCGCCTTCGGCGAGATCGGCCAGCTGTTCGAGCGCCACGTCCAGCACTTCTTTCGTCTGCTTCGGCGCCGTTCCCGCATAGATGGTGAAGATGCCGCTGTCGGCATAGGACGTATGATAGGAATAGACGGAGTAGGCCAGTCCGCGCTTCTCGCGGATTTCCTGGAACAGCCGCGAGCTCATCCCGCCGCCGAGCGCGTTGTTGAGCAGCACCATCGCATACAGCTTCGGGTCGCCGATCGGGCAGCCGGGAAACGACAGGCAGAGATGGTGCTGTTCGGTTTGCTTATGATGATAGATATAATCGCCCCGGAATACCGGCGGAACCGGCTTCGTGCCTCCGCCGCGCCGGTCGAAGCGGCCGAAATGGCGCTCGAGCAGTTCCGGCAGCTTGCCCTCGTCCACGTTGCCGGCGATGGCGATGACCGTATTGTCCGTCCGGTACTGCCGGGACATGTAGCCCCTGAGATCATCCGGCTGCATGGCGCGCAGCCGGTCTTCCAGCCCGAGAATCGAATAGGCGAGCGGATGATCGCCGAATGCGGCCCGCGACGCCTCGTCGTGCACCTTGTCGTCGGGCGTGTCTTCGTACATCGCGATTTCCTCGAGGATGACGTTCTTCTCCTTGGCCAGTTCGCCCGAATCGAACTGCGATTCGAAGAACATGTCCGCCAGCGCTTCCACCGCGATCGGCAAATGCCGGTCCAGCACCTTCGCGTAATAGCAGGTGTACTCTTTCGACGTAAACGCGTTCACGTTGCCGCCGATGCCGTCGAAAAGGTCCGCGATATCCTTCGCGCTGCGCTTCGCCGTTCCCTTGAAAAGCATGTGTTCAATCAAATGCGAGATGCCGCTGATCTCCGGCGTCTCATCGCGGGAACCCGTCCTCACCCAGATGCCGAACGAGACGGAACGGCTGGTCGGGATGGGTTCGACCACGATGCGCAGACCGTTCTGCAGCGTATAACGATTCACCGCGTATCCCCCTGACGAAGTCAATGATTCCACTATACCAAAATCAAAGTGCGGGCTCAACCGGCGGCACCCGGGCGGTCGACAGCGTCCGGGACACCGTCCCGGGCTCGATGCCCTTGCTTCGCAGCACGTCGATCATGTCCGCCAGCGCGGCGCTCGCCGATGCGGTGGGATGCATCAGAATGAGCGACCCGGGGCCGGCGTCTCGCCGAATCTTCGCCACGATGTTTTCCGGCGGCGGACTTTTCCAGTCCACCGTATCGACCGTCCAGAGCACGGTCTTCAGCCCGAGCTGGGCGGCCGTCCGGACGGTCGTCGCATTGTATGAGCCGGAAGGCGGCGCAAACCACTTGTTGTCCCGCACGCCGAGTTTTTCTTTCAGCAGCGCTTCCGTTCGCGCGATCTGCCGATATTGCTCGTTTCGTCCGAGCTTCGCCATGTCCGGATGGGAATAGGCATGGTTGGACAACTCGTGGCCGCCTTCGGCAATTTGCCGGGCCAGCGTTTCGTTCTTCTCCAGCCACGATCCGTCGAAGAAGAAGGTTGCGCGCACGTTCTTCGCCTTCAGCGTCTCCAGCATGGAAGGCAGATGTTCGTTGCCCCAGGCGACATTGATCATGAGCGCCGCCATCCGCTTCTTCGGATTGCCGCGGTAGATCGGATGGGGGCCGAGATCGTCCAGTCCGACCTTCGGCTCGATCTCCCGCAGCACGGGCCGGATCGGCGCGCCTTCCGGCAGCAGGCGCATCGCCGCGTATGTACGCTCGATATCCAGTTCGACCCCGTTGTATCCGGGGATCGCATGCCAGACGCGGTCGACGACCGCATCGACGGGCGGTTCCGCATACTGCGGCGCAGCCGCTTTGATCCGTTCAAGCAGCGCATCGGCCTTGCCGCCCGCCGCCGCTTGCGGAGCGGCATACGTGCGCACGCCGGCCGCGGCCTGCGCCTTGACCGCCTGAACATAATCGGCCATCGCCCTGACTGAAACCGCAAGTCCCCAGACGACGGCCGCGCACAGGGCGGCTGCCGCCAGTTTCTTCCATTTCATGGCCGCGCTCCTTCGCCTTTAGTCTCCACCATTGTATGTGAAGGAGGACAAGAATATAACGCGCGGCATTCCTCAGTCCGAGCCCCTGCGCCGCATAACGGCATAAAAAAAGAGACAGACGGTAATCTGGCTCTTTCCTTAAAGCTTTGCCGGCGCTCACCGTTTCGCGCCTTGCGCGACGAGCACCGCTTTGCGGGACAGGTTGATCCGGCCCATCTGGTCGATCTCGGTGACCTTGACCGTAATCTTGTCGCCGATCTTCACGACGTCTTCCGTCTTGGCGACCCGTTCGGTCGACAGCTGCGAGATGTGCACCAGCCCTTCCTTGTTCGGCAGAATCTCGACGAAGGCGCCGAATTTCTCGATCCGCCGGACCGTTCCGACGTAGATCTCGCCGACGACGACGTCCTTGACGATCCCTTCGATGATCTGGCGCGCTTTCTCGTTCGCCGCTTCATCCGCCGAAGCGATGTACACCTTGCCGTCCTGCTCGATATCGATCTTGACGCCGGTGTCTTCGATGATCTTGTTGATGATTTTGCCGCCGGCCCCGATCACATCGCGGATCTTGTCCGGGTTGATCTGCATGATGATGATTTTCGGCGCGTAGGGCGACAGCTGTTTGCGCGGCTCCTTGATGACCTCGAGCATCTTGCCGAGGATGAACATCCGGCCTTCGCGGGCCTGTTCCAGCGCCTGGGACAGAATGTCGCGATTGATCCCGTCGATCTTGATGTCCATTTGGATCGCGGTGACGCCCTTCGCCGTCCCGGCCACCTTGAAGTCCATGTCGCCGAGGTGGTCTTCCATGCCCTGGATGTCCGACAAGATGGAGAACTGTTCGCCGTCCTTGATAAGCCCCATTGCAATGCCGGCCACCGGCGCCTTGATCGGCACGCCCGCATCCATCATCGCCAGGGTGCTCGCGCAGATCGAAGCCTGCGACGTCGAACCGTTCGATTCCAGCACTTCGGACACGAGCCGGATCGTGTACGGGAACTCGGATTCCGGCGGAATGACCTTCGCCAGCGCCCGTTCACCGAGCGCGCCGTGTCCGATTTCGCGCCGTCCCGGAGCCCGGAGCGGCCTCGCTTCCCCGACGCTGAACGGCGGGAAGTTGTAGTGGTGCATGAACCGCTTCGATTCTTCGAGGTCGATGCCGTCGAGAATCTGGACGTCGCCGAGCGCGCCGAGCGTGCAGATGCTGAGCGCCTGCGTCTGGCCGCGCGTGAACAGTCCGGAGCCGTGGGTGCGCGGCAGCAGCCCGACCTCGCATTCGATCGGCCGGATCTCGTTCAGGGCGCGTCCGTCCGGACGAATCTTCTCGTGGGTGATCAGCCGGCGAACTTCCTCCTTGACGATGTCATGGAGCACTTCTTTCACATCGGCCATCTTCTCCGGCGTCTCGGCATAGACTTGCTCGAAATGGGCGACGGCGTCGGCGTTCACGGCGTCGATCGCATCCTGCCGCGCCTGCTTCTCCGGCACGCGGATCGCTTCGATCAGCCGCGCGCTTGCGAATTCGCGGACGGCGCGATTGACTTCCTCGTCCACCTGGTGGAGCTGCACTTCCATCTTCGGCTTGCCGGCGACGCGCACCAGCTCGTCGATCATGTCGACGATCTTCTTGATCTCCTCATGTCCGAACATGATCGCCTCGAGGATGACCTCTTCCGGCACTTCATCCGCTTCCGCTTCGACCATCATGATCGCGTCCCGCGTGCCGGCGACAACGACGTGGATATCCGAGCGCTCTTCCTGCTCAACCGTCGGGTTGATGACAAACTCGCCGTCCACGCGGCCGACGATGACGCCGCCGATCGGACCGTTGAACGGAATGTCGGAGATGGAGAGCGCCGCGGAGGTGCCGATCATCGCGGAAATCTCCGGCGAACAGTCCTGGTCGACGCTCATGACGATGTCGACGATCTGCACTTCGTTCCGGAAGCCTTCCGGGAACAGCGGCCGGATCGGACGGTCGGTCAGCCGGCTCGCCAGAATCGCGCTTTCGCTCGGACGGCCTTCGCGCTTGATGAATCCGCCCGGAATTTTGCCGACGGAATAGAGCCGCTCTTCAAAGTTCACCGTGAGCGGAAAGAAATCCAGATCCTTCGGCTCCTTCGATGCGGTCGCCGTACACAGGACGACCGTGTCGCCGTAGCGTACCGTCACGGCGGCGTTCGCCTGTTTCGCCAGCCGGCCGGTCTCCAGCACGAGCGGACGACCGCCGAGCTGCATCTCGACTCGATGTACCATTTAACTCCTCCTTCATAGCCTTACAGCACAATGCGCCTGCCTGTCCAATGGCAAAAAGCAACCAGACGCCGATGTCCGTCCCGCGGGACGGCTCGGGCAGCCGGTTGCTTTCTTACCGCTTGCGTTATCGGCGCAAGCCGAGTTTTTCGATCAACGCGCTGTACCGATTGATATCCTTCTTCTTGAGATACGCAAGCAGCTTTCTGCGCTTGCCGACCATCTTGAGAAGTCCGCGACGGGAATGATGGTCTTTCTTGTGTACCCGAAGATGCTCGGTCAGATTCGCGATGTTCTCGGTCAGGATAGCGATCTGAACTTCCGGAGAACCGGTGTCGGAAGCGTGCGTCTTGTGCGCTTCGATCACTTCGTTCTTCCGTTCTTGCGTAATGGCCATCCCTGTTCACCTCCTTATGAAAATCGCCGACAGCCTCGCCGCCGATGGTGAGTCGCACAGCCAAGCTGCGGTTCAACAAGCTGCGGCGCTCGACCGCAACGAGATCAAGTATAGCATATGCGCAGGATGAAAGTAAACTGTCGGATTACTGCCGGACGAAGGCGAGAAGCCGCCGCGCCTGCTCCGCGTCTTCCCGGATCTGCGCGATCAGCTCGGCGACACCGTCAAACCGCAGCTCCGGCCGGATGAACGCGACAAAGTCCACGTCAAGCCGCTCGCCGTACAGATCGCCGGAGAAGTCGAGCAGATGCGCCTCCAGCTTCGGCGTTCCGCCCGTGCCGTAGAACGTCGGCGCGACGCCGACATTCATGACGGCCGGATAAGATGCGTCGCCCCGGCGCACATTCACCGCATACACGCCGAGCCGCGGCAGCACATAACGGCCGTCGGGCTCGATGTTCGCCGTCGGGAAGCCGATCGTCCGGCCGCGGGCCGCGCCGTGCACGACCGCTCCGGAAATCCGGTAAGGCCTTCTGAGCAGGCCGGCGGCAAGCGCCACATCGCCCAGTTCCAGCGCTTCCCGGATGCGCGAGCTGCTGACTTTGGCTCCGGCCGCCGCCACCGGCTCGACCGTATGGACGGCGAGATCCGGCGCGCCGAGTTCCGCGAGGACGGCGGGATTGCCTGCGCCGCCGCGGCCGAACGTGAAGTCGAACCCGACGACCGCATCGGACACGTTCAGGCGTTCGATCAGCAGTCCGCGGACGAACGTTTCGGGCTCGAGGCTGGAAAATTCATGGTCAAATACGGCCACATACACGATGTCGACACCGAGCTCGCCGAGCAGCCGGATTTTCTCCGGCAGCGGTGTCAGCGATGCGGCATACGCCTCTCCGTGGCCGAAGAACGCGCGCGGGTGCGGATCGAAGGTCATGACGGAAGCCTGCTTCCCCGCCGCGCGCGCCAGTTCGACCGCTTTGCGGATGACGGCCTGATGGCCCGGGTGAACGCCGTCGAAGTAGCCGATGGCCATCGTCTTCGGCAGCCGGTCTTCCGGCGCCACGGGCTCATCGGACGGGTAACGCAACGTGATCGTGATCAAGGCATTGCACCTGCATTTCCTCTCAATTTGCGGGTCGGAAGTTCACTTGAGCAGAACGCTTCGTCAGAATTCGTCCGCGGAAGCGAACACCTTCACCGGCCGAAGCACGCCCGCATCGCCATCCGCTTCGAACAGGCCGACGAATCGGCCCGCGCCGTACAATCGGACAAGCCCTTCTTGTTGCGGGGACGCCAGCTTGACCCGCTGCCCCCGCACCGCGCGGGCCGCCGCTGCCGCTCCCACATCGATGCGCGGGTAATGGCCCAGCGCCCGGTCGACCGGCAGCAGCGCATCGGCCAGTTCGCCGGATGCGGCCAGCGCTTCGATCCGCTCCATCGTCAGACAGTCGGATTCACCGAGTCCGGCGGACATCGTTCGCACGAGCGATTCCATCGCGGCGGGAACCCCCAGCGCGCGGCCGATGTCGACGCACAGCGTGCGGATGTAGGTGCCCTTGGAACAGACCGCCCCAAAGCCGATGCGCGGCCGCGGCACGCCGAGCTCGGCGAACCTGAGCTCCAGCGAATGAATCGTCACCTTGCGGGCCTTGCGCTCGACGGTCTTGCCTTCGCGGGCCAACTCGTACAACTTGCGTCCGCCGACCTTCACGGCCGAATACATCGGCGGCACCTGTTCGATCTCGCCGATGAACCGCGCGAGCGCCTCCCGCAACATCGCCTCGGTCACATGCGACGCGTCCGACGTATCAAGCACCGTACCGGTCAAATCTTCGGTATCGGTCGCGACGCCGAGCTGCATGACCGTTTCATACGCTTTCGGCAGTTCCTGCATGTATTCGACGACGCGCGTCGCGCGGCCGAGACAAAGCGGAAGGACGCCGGTCACCTGCGGGTCCAGGGTGCCGGCGTGCCCGATGCGCCGCATGCGCGTCCATCGCCTCACCTTCGCCACGACGTCGTGCGACGTCCAGCCGGCCGGCTTCCATACGGCGAGAATGCCTTCCAGTTCCTTAGATTGCTCCATTTGTTGTAGCCAACGCCTTTCCTGCATTACAACGAACGGCGCACCGTGTCGACGACGAGCGGCATGGCCTGATCCAGCGGCATGGACATCCGGCACCCGGCCGCCCGGATGTGGCCGCCGCCGCCGAACTGCTGCGCGATGGCGGCGACATCCGCCTTGCCGGCGGAGCGGAAGCTCACCTTCACGGAGCCGTCGTCCATCCCCTTGAACAGCATGCCGACTTCCACGCCGTCGATGTTTCGGGCGTAATTGACCAGCCCTTCCAGATCTTCGCCGGACGCCCCGGTCTCCTCAAGATCCTTCGGCTCGATGTACAGCCAGCCGACCCTCCCGTCTTCCGTGAACCGGAGGCGGGAAAGTCCCCGCTGGAGAATCTTCAGCTGCGGCATCGTCATCCGCTCGAGCAGCCGGTCCGCCAGCTGGTAGGCGTCCACGCCCGCGGTCAACAGCTTCGAGGCGGCGGTCATCACGTTCGGGCTCGTGTTCGAATAGCGAAAGCCCCCCGTATCCGTCAACAGGCCGGTGTAGATCACGGTTGCCGCATCCTTGTCGAACGCAAGGCCGGCATGTTCAATCAGTTCAAACAGAATTTCGGCCGTCGCCGCCGCATCCTGGCGAAGCAGATTCACGGTGCCGAAGCCGTCGTTCGTCGGATGATGATCGATATTGAGCAGTTCGCAAGGTTCTTCGAACAGTTCGCGGACAAGGCCGATCCGGGAGAAATCGGCGCAATCGACCGCGACGACGGCGCGGAATTTGCGGTCCGGCTTCCGTTCACCGTAATTGACGATTTCCCCGGCATGCGGCAGAAACTCCAGGCGGGACGGAATCCGCCCTTCATTAATCATGAGCGACCGCTTGCCCAGACGGTCAAGCAGCCAGCGGACGGCGATGGTCGAGCTGATCGCATCGCCGTCCGGCTGCACATGCGAAACAATCAGAAAGTCGTCGTGTTCACGCAGGAAGCGGAGCGCCTCGTCGAGCCGGGTTCTGTATTGATCGCCGACGGACGCCATCTTACGTCTCCTGCTCCCGGTTGAGCTGCTCCAGCAATTGTTCGATGCGGCTGCCGTATTCGATGCTGGAGTCGAACTTGAAGGCCAGCTCCGGCACATGGCGCAGCTGGATGCGCCGTCCGATTTCGGTGCGGATGAACCCGCGGGCTTTGCCGAGCGCCGCAAGCGTCGCTTCCTTCTGTTCGTCATTCCCGAGGACGCTCAGATAGACCGTTGCCTGCGACAGATCGTTCGTCACGTCGACGCCGGTGACGGTTACGAAGCCGATGCGCGGATCCTTCAGCTCCTGCTGCAGAATCTGGCTCATCTCCTGCTTGATTCGTTCCGCGACGCGGCTGACGCGGACTCTGGCCATCTTCGATCACCTCTCAACGGTTTCCATCACGTACGCTTCGATCGTGTCGCCTTCCTGAATGTCGCTCACGCCGTCGATCATCAGACCGCACTCGTACCCTTGCGCCACTTCGCGGACGTCGTCCTTGAACCGTTTGAGCGAGCCGATCTTGCCCTGGTGGACGACGATGCCGTCGCGGATAAGCCGCGCTTCGGCCGTCCGGGTGATCTTGCCCGACGTCACCATGCAGCCGGCAATCGTGCCGACCTTGCTGACCCGGAACACGTTCCGCACTTCCGCGTGGCCGATGACAACTTCGCGGACAACCGGATCGAGCATGCCTTTCATCGCCTGTTCGATCTCGTCCGTCACGTTGTAGATGATGTTATGCAGCCGGATGTCGACGCCTTCCTGTTCGGCGGTCGCTTTCGCCTGCGTCTCCGGCCGGACGTTGAAGCCGATGATGATCGCGTTCGACGCGGATGCGAGCGCGACGTCCGATTCGGTGATGGCGCCGACGCCGGAGTGAATGATCTTCACCCGCACGCCTTCGACGTCGATCTTGAGCAGCGAGCCTTTGAGCGCCTCGACGGAGCCCTGAACATCCGCTTTGATGATGACGTTCAGATCCTTGATCTCGCCTTCCTTGATCTGCTTGTACAGATCATCCAGCGTTACGCGGGCGTTCGCGCCGCGTTCGGACTCGCGCGCCTTGGCGGCGCGGCGCTCCGCGATGGCGCGCGCCTTGCGCTCGTCTTCGAACACCATGAACGGATCGCCGGCTTGCGGCACTTCCGTCAGACCCGTGATCTCGACCGGCGTCGACGGCCCCGCTTCCTTGAGCCGGCGGCCGCGGTCGTTCACCATCGCCCGGACACGGCCGAAGCAGTTGCCCGCCACGAAGGCGTCGCCGACATGGAGCGTGCCATGCTGGACGAGCACCCGCGCGACCGGACCTTTGCCCTTGTCGAGTTCCGCCTCGATGACGGTGCCGCGCGCCCGTTTGTCCGGATTGGCCTTGTAGTCGTTCACTTCCGCGACGAGCAGGATCATCTCGAGCAGTTCTTCCAGATTGGTCCGCATCTTCGCCGAAATGTTGACGTAGATCGTGTCGCCGCCCCATGCTTCCGGCACCAGGCCGTACTCGGTCAGCTCCTGCATGATCCGGTCCGGGTTGGCGGTCGGCTTGTCGATCTTGTTCACCGCGACGATGATCGGCACGTTCGCCGCCTTCGCGTGGTTGATCGCTTCGACCGTCTGCGGCATGACGCCGTCGTCCGCCGCGACGACAAGCACGGTGATGTCGGTCACCTGCGCGCCGCGGGCGCGCATCGTCGTGAACGCTTCGTGGCCCGGCGTATCGAGGAAGGTGATCTTCTTGCCGTTCACTTCGACCTGATAAGCGCCGATGTGCTGCGTAATGCCGCCCGCTTCGCCGCTCGTCACGTTCGTATGGCGGATCGCGTCAAGCAGCGTCGTCTTCCCGTGGTCGACGTGGCCCATGATCGTGACGACCGGAGGACGCGGTTTCAGATCCGCCGGGTCGTCCTGTTCTTCGACCGTCTCGAAGGCGTCTTCGTCCACCGGCAGCTTGATCTCGACTTCGACGCCGTATTCGCCGGCGACGAGCTGGATGGCGTCGAGATCGAGCACCTGGTTGATCGTCGCGAGCACGCCGAGGAACATCAGCTTCTTGATGACGTCGGAGACGTCCTTGTGCAGCAGTTTCGCCAGTTCGCCGACGGTCATTTCGCCGCGGACGATGATCTTTTTCGGCGTGTTGTCGACCTTCTCGCGGCGTTCCTGACCTTTCTTGCCGCCCTTGCCGGCATTCAGCTTGCCCTTGAAGCCGCCGCGCGGCTCTTCGAATTTCCGGCTGTTCTCGCCGTTCTTGTTGCGGCGATCCTTGTCCTTGTCTTTGCCCGAGCCCTTCTTCCGGTCGGGTTGCGGCGGTGCCGCCGGTGTCAGCGCCGCGCCGCGGAAACCGCCGCCCGCGCCGCCGCGGAAACCGCCGCCCGCGCCGCCGCGGAAACCGCCGCCCGCGCCGCCGCGCATGCCGCCACCGCCTTGCGGACGGCCGCCCTGCGGACGATCGCCCCGGCCGCCTTGCGGACGGTCGTTCCGGCCTCCGCCATGAGCCTGGCCGCTCTGCGGGCGGTCGCCGCGGCGATCACCCTGCCCGCCTTGCGGACGGCCTCCTTGCGGGCGATCGTTCCGTCCCACCTGCGGACGGTCGCCCCGTCGTTCACCCTGACCGGCTTGCGGACGGTCGCTCCGGCCGCCGCCCTGAGCGTTCTGGCCGCTCTGCGGGCGGTCGCCGCGGCGCTGCGCGCCGGCCGCATTCGTCTGCGGCGCCGCGTTCACCGTCGCCGGCCGGTTCGCGGACGGCGCACCTTGCTGCCGCGGCGCTTCCTGCGCCTTCGCCTGCCGCTGCTGAGCAGCCTGCAGTTCCTGCTGCGCCCGCTTCGCCGCCGCGTTCTCCTTGATGCTGCGGAAGAAGCCTTCCACTTTCTCCACCATGTGGTCTTCCATGACGCTCATATGATTGTTGACTTGCAGGCCGAGCCGTTTCAATATGGTCAGGATCTCCTTGCTGCTCATGTTTTGGGATTTGGCATATTCATATACGCGAAGTTTGTCCTTGTTCTCCTGTTTACTCAATATCTTCCACCTCCGATAGTTCGCCGAGCCGGTCCGCGACGAGCGCCGCCAGCCCCGCATCCAGCACGGCAACGACGACGCGTTCCGCCTTGCCGATGGCGGCGCCCAGCGTCCGGCGGTCGAACGCCTCGACCCGCTTGACACCGTACGCCCTGCATTTGTCCCCGTACTTCTTCTTCGCCTTGTCCGACGCGTCGGCCGCCACGACGACGAGCTTCGCTTTCCCGCTGCGGATTGCGCGCAGCACCGTCTCGTCGCCCGAAGCCAGCTTGCCCGCCCGCGCGGCCATGCCGAGCGCGTTCAGCGCCCGGGCCGGATCACGCATCTTCTTCACGGGCGCCGGCTGCCCGGAATTCATCTTCCACCCGGATGAAATCCTGTTCGAGACGGTCATAGATCTCCGGATCAACGGCGACGGCGAGCGCCCGATCGAATGCTTTGCTCTTCTTCGCCAGCTTGAAGCAGGACGATTGTCCACACAGGTAAGCGCCGCGTCCCGATTTCTTGCCGGTCAGATCAATCGATACTTCGCCGTCAGGCGAACGCACGATGCGGATCAGCGACCGCTTCGGCTTCATTTCCTGGCAGGCGACGCATTTGCGAAGCGGTACCTTGCGCTGCTTCATGTTCGTGAGCCCCCTCCATGCCTTAAGCGCCGCACGCTAGCCGTCGAAGGAGACGGAATCCTGGTGCATCGCTTCGCCTTGCGATCGCGGACGGTCGAATTCCGCCTCGGCTTGCGACTCGCTCTTGATGTCGATCTTCCAGCCTGTCAGCTTGGCGGCCAGACGCGCGTTCTGGCCTTTGATGCCGATCGCGAGCGACAGCTGGTAATCCGGCACGATGACGCGCGCCACCCGTTCCTGCTCGAATACAATGACTTCGAGCACCTTGGACGGGCTGAGCGCGTTGGCGACGAACTCCTCCACGTTCTCCGACCAGCGGACGATGTCGATCTTCTCGCCCTTCAGCTCGTTCACGATCGTCTGGACGCGCATGCCCTTCGGTCCGACGCAGGCGCCGACCGGATCGACCTCCGGGTTGCGCGAATGGACCGCAATCTTCGAGCGGAATCCCGCTTCGCGCGCGACGGAACGGATCTCGACGATGCCGTCGTAAATCTCGGGCACTTCCAGCTCGAACAGCCGCTTGAGCAGCCCGGGATGCGTCCGCGACAGGATGATCTGCGGGCCTTTGGTCGTGTTTTCCACTTTCGTGATGTACGACTTGACCCGGTCTCCGTGCTTGAACTTGTCGTTCGGCATCAGCTCGGTCAGCGGCAGCACCGCTTCCACCTTGCCGAGATCGACGTACAGGTTGCGCGCGTCCTGGCGCTGCACGATACCGTTGACGATGTCCTCTTCCTTGTCGATGTAAGCATCATAAATAAGACCGCGTTCAGCTTCGCGAATGCGCTGCGTCACGACCTGTTTCGCCGTCTGGGCCGCGATGCGGCCGAAATCCCGCGGCGTCACTTCGATCTCCGCGATGTCGTCGAGCTGGTAATGCGGGTTGATCTCCCGCGCGGCGTCAAGCGAAATCTCAAGCCGCGGGTCGAATACTTCCTCGACGACCGTCTTGCGCGCATAGACCTTGATGACCCCGGTGTTGCGGTTGATGTCGACGCGGACGTTCTGCGCCGTGTTGAAATTGCGCTTATAGCTCGAAATGAGCGCCGCTTCGATCGCTTCGAGCAGCACATCCTTGGAGATGCCCTTCTCCCGCTCGATCTCCGCCAGCGCTTCGATAAAATCGATGTTCATGGGAACTGAATTCCTCCTCTCGACTGATTGCGGGGTTATTCGAATACGATGGCAAGGCGCGCGCTGGCGATTTTCGCCCAGGGCAGCGCATGGCGCTTCTTGCCGACCTCGATGACGGCCGTATCGTCTTCAAACGAGACGAGCCGGCCTTCGAACTCCTTCAGGCCGTCGATCGGCTCGTAGGTTGTCACGAACACGTGCCGGCCCGCCGCCTTCGCCATGTCTTCCGGCTTCTTCAGCGGCCTTTCGGCTCCGGGTGACGACACTTCCAGAAAATAGGCTTCTGGAATCGGATCGAGTTCGTCGAGCCGCGCGCTGACCCACTCGCTGATCCGCCCGCAATCATCGATGTCGATGCCGCCTTCCTTGTCCGCGAAAATGCGCAGAAACCGGCTGCCGCCTTCCTTCACGTACTCGATATCGACGAGCTCGAAGCCGTTCTCTTCCAAATAAGGCCTCACCAGTTTCTCGACAACGGATTCAATCTGGGCACGATTTGCCGCCACCTCTCGATTCCTCCCGGTATGCTTCAATATCCGCAGACAAAACGTAAAGAGTGGGTCTCCCCACTCTTCGTCGTCGGCGAACCTTCAGTTACATCATTACCGGAAAAATTATAGCACAGTCGGATGAGCATGGCAACTGCCAGCACCGAAAGATTCGCCTCAGAACAGCGACAGCTGGTTCGTCTCCGGCAGCCCGCGGAAACAGCCCATCGCGGCGAGCTGCTCGACGATCGTCTTCGAAGCGCGCGAGCGCGTCTGGAAGTCCTCGATCGAGAGGAAGGGGCCTTCATCGCGCGCGGCTGCGATGTTCCGCGCCGCGTTCTCGCCGATGCCGCTGATCGCGGCGAACGGCGGGATGAGGGCGTTTCCGTCGATCTTGAACTTCACCGCGTCCGAGCGGTACAGATCGATCGGCTTGAAAATGAAGCCGCGGGCGGTCATCTCGAGCGCCATCTCGAGAATCGACACGCTGTTCTTCTCCTTCGTCGTCGCGTTCAAGCCCTTCTCCTCGATCTCGTTGAGCCGGCGCAGAATGGCGTCGTATCCCTGGCACAGCGTCTCGAGCTCGAAGTCTTCGGCCCGCACCGAGAAGTAAGCGGCATAGAACTCGATCGGATGGTACAGCTTGAAATAGGCGGTCCGCACGGCCGAGATGACGTAAGCGGCGGCATGCGCCTTCGGGAACATGTACTCGATCTTGAGGCAGGAGTCAATGTACCATTCGGGCACGCCGCACTTGCGCATTTCCTCGATCCATTCCGGCGTGAGCCCCTTGCCCTTCCGCACGCTCTCGGTAATCTTGAACGCGAGCCCGGCGTCCATGCCCGCCTTGTAGATCAGGTACAGCATGATGTCGTCGCGGCAGCCGATGACCGTCTTGATCGTACAGGTGCCGTTCTTGATCAGTTCCTGCGCGTTGCCGAGCCAGACGCCGGTGCCGTGCGACAGGCCGGAGATCTGCAGCAGGTCGGCGAACGATGTCGGCTTCGCTTCGCTCAGCATCTGCCGGACGAACTTCGTGCCCATCTCGGGCACGCCGTACGTGGCAACCGGCGTCTTGATCTGCTCCGGCGTGACGCCGAGCGCCTCCGTCGAGCTGAACAGGCTCATCACCTTCGGATCGTTCATCGGAATCGTCGTCGGGTCGACGCCCGTCAGATCCTGCAGCGTCCGCATCATCGTCGGATCGTCGTGGCCGAGAATGTCGAGCTTGAGCAGGTTCGCCTCGAAGGCGTGGTAATCGAAATGGGTCGTCTGCCATTCCGCGCTCGTGTCATCCGCCGGATACTGCACCGGGGTCACATCTTCCACTTCGATGTAATCCGGAACGACGACGATGCCGCCGGGGTGCTGGCCGGTCGACCGCTTCACGCCGGTACAGCCCATCGCCAGCCGCTTCAATTCGGCGCTGCGCCATTTCTTCCCGTGGTCTTCCTCGTACTTTTTCGCAAAGCCGTACGCCGTCTTCTCCGCCACGGTGCTGATTGTGCCGGCGCGGAACACGTTTTTCTCGCCGAACATGACCTTCGTGAAGTTGTGCGCGTGCGGCTGGTATTCGCCGGAGAAGTTCAGGTCGATATCCGGCACCTTGTCGCCCTTGAAACCGAGGAACGTTTCGAACGGAATATCCTGCCCTTCGCCCTTCATCGGCTGTCCGCACTTCGGGCAGTTCTTGTCCGGCAGGTCGAAGCCGCTCGGCACGCTGCCGTCAAGGAACCATTCGCTGTGCTTGCACGCTTTGTTCTTGCATATGTAATGCGCCGGCAGCGGGTTCACCTCGGAAATGCCGAGGAACGTCGCGACGACCGATGAACCGACCGATCCGCGGGAACCGACCAGATAGCCGTCCTCGTTCGACTTCTTGACGAGCGCGGCCGAAATCAGGTAGTTCGCCGAGAATCCGTACTTGATGATCGGATTCAGTTCCTTCTCCAGCCGGTCGACGACCACCTGCGGCAGCGGATCGCCGTACATGTCCTTGGCGAAGGCGTAGCATTTCTCCCGGATTTCCTGGTCCGCGCCCTCGATGATCGGCGTGAACAGCTTGTCCGGGAACATGTCGTAGACCTCGAACCGTTCCGCCAGCTCCACCGTATTCTTCACAACGACCTCGTACGCTTTCTCCTCGCCGAGGAACGCAAATTCCTGCAGCATCTCGTCCGTCGTGCGGAAGTGGGCGTCCGGCTTGCGCTGCTCTTTGAGCGGACTGTAGCCCGTGATGCCGTGGATCGTAATGTCGCGGAAAATTTTGTCGCGCGGGTGCAGGTAGTGGACGTTGCCCGTCGCGATGACCGGCTTGCCCAGCCGCTCCCCGATCTCGCAGACGCGCCGGATCGCCTGTTCGATTTCCGCGCGGCTCTGCACGAGCCCTTTGTCCACCAGGTGCATGTAGAAATCGATCGGCTGAATCTCCAGCACGTCGTAAAATTGCGCGACTTCCTCCGCCTCTTCCACCGTCTTGTTCAGCACCGTCTCGAAAAATTCGCCCTTCTCGCATCCCGACAGGATGAGCAGCCCGTCGCGCATCTCGTTCAGCTTCGACTTCGGCATGCAGGCAACCTTGTTGAAATATTCGGTATGCGAGAGGGAGATGAGCTTGAACAGGTTCTTCTTGCCCTTCGCATTCAGCGCGTAGACCCCGCAATGGAACGGGCGGGCGTTCGACAGGTCTTTGCCGGCGTGGTCGTTCAGCTGATGGAGCCCTTCGATGCCCCGCTGTTTCGCGTCGGCGATCAGGCCGAACAGGATGCCGCCCAGCGCCGCCGCGTCGTCCACCGCGCGGTGGTGGTTCTCGAGGCTGACCTTGTATTTCTCGGCCAGCGTATTGAGCCGGTGGTTCTTCAGCGTCGGATGAAGCATCCGCGCCATCTCCAGCGTATCGAGCACCGGATTCGGCAGTTCCGGCAGGCCGATCGCCTTGCAGTTCGCCTGGATGAAGCCGATGTCGAACCGCGCATTGTGGGCCACGAGCACCGCGTCGCCGACGAACTCGACGAATTCGCGCAGCTTCGGTTCCAGCTCGGGCGCGTCCTTCACCATGTCATCCGTAATGTTGGTGAGCTGCTGGATATGGTACGGAATCGGCTCATGCGGATTGATGAACGTCTCGAACTTGCCCGTCACCTTGCCGTCCCGCATCTTGACGCCCGCAAGCTCGATAATCTTGCTGTTCAAGATCGAAAGACCGGTCGTCTCGATGTCGAACACGACGTATTCCGCCGAAGCGAGGGGTTCCTCCCGCGGATTGAGGACGATCTCCACCTGGTCGTCCACGACGTTCGCCTCGACGCCGAAGATGACCTTCATATTGTGCTTCTTCGCCGCCTTGAACGCCTCCGGATAACAATGCACGTTCGCATGGTCCGAGATGGCGATCGCCGGATGGCCCCATTTCGCGGCCGTCTTGATGTAAGCGTCAACCGGCGTCACGGCGTCCATCTGGCTCATCGTCGTATGCAGGTGGAATTCGACGCGCTTCTGCTCCGCCGTATCCATCCGCTCCGGAGGTGCCGGCACTTCGTGCAGGTCGTTCGGCATCATGACGAGCTCCGGCTCGGCCATGAACTTGTCGTACTCGACGCGGCCGCGGGCGCGGATCCAGATGCCGTCCTTGAGGAGACTGAGCACGGCGGCATCGTCCTTCGACTTCGCGAACACCTTCATCATGATCGAATCGGTGTAGTCCGTGACGTTGAAGGTGTACAGCGTATTGCCGTTCCGCAGTTCCCGCGTCTCGAGACCGAATACGGTCCCCTGTACCGTGATCCTTTTCTCTTCTTCCATGATGCTTGAGATGGGCACCGGCTCATCGCGGATTTCGTAACCGTACACCAGCCGTTCCGCCGCCGGACGTTCAGGCGGAGCGGCCGCGGCGGCGCTCTGCATCAACGCCTGCACGAGCTCGCGGTCGGCCTGTTCGCGCTCCTGCAGGAACCGCTCGTATTCGCCGCGGCCCGAGTCGCCGGCCATCAGCTTGACCTTGCAGGAGCGCCTGAACCTCCGCTCGAAGAACCGTACGGCCGCCTCGTCGATTTTCCGTTTGCGCGCCAGCTCCAGCCCCATCTCGTCAAGCAGGACGACCGTCAGCCGCCCGCCGTCCGTCTCGATGCCGGCCTTGCCAAGCCAGCCGTTGACGGAGACGATCTCGCTCGCCGCCCATTCCACGAAATTGTCCCAATGGGCGCGCAGCACCTGATCCGTATCCGTCTCCGGATCATATTCGAGCACAAATTCGACGTCGGCTATCGGGCCGAACGTTTCGCGCGAACGGCTGACCAGCAGGCTGTACTGCCTGGCCGGCAGCACGGACGTTTTCCGGATGAAGAACGTCCACCGTCTGCTGGCGGCGGACACTTCCACGCGGTCGAGCAGCCCGTCGGCGAAATCCGAATTGGCTTCCTCGCCGGTCAAGCCGATTTTCGCAAGCAGAAGCCCGAGTTTCTCGCGTCTGCCGTCGGTACGGTTCATTCCCCATCCTCTCCCGTTCCTTAAGAAAAACGGATGGCGCCATCCTCCCGGAAGGCGCGTCCGCTTGGCTGTCCTGGCTGTTGAAGAAATACCGATTCGCCGGCGATCAGTACGCGCGGGCGAACACGACGGTATGCGCCGCTTCTTCGCCGCATACCAGACATTTCGTCTTGCGCGACGACGGTTCGAACGGAATGTTCCGGCTCGTCGCGCCCGTCTCGTCCTTCACCTGACGTTCGCACGCTTCGGAGCCGCACCAGCCGGCCTCTACGAATCCGCGCGACTCTTCCATGAATGCCTTGAGCTCGTCCAGCGTATCCACCGAACGCGAGTGCTCTTCCCGGAACTTCTTCGCCAGCTCGAACATCGTGTTGTGGATCTCGTCGAGCGCCTTGAGCACTTCCTCGACGATCTTGTCCTGCGGCACCGTCCGCTTATCGCCGCCGACCCGCGGAGCGAGCACGACAACGCCGTTCTCCATGTCCCGCGGTCCGAGCTCGATGCGAAGCGGCACGCCGCGCATTTCGTACTCGTTGAACTTCCAGCCCGGGCTGACGTCGTCGCGATCGTCGACGCGGACGCGAACGCCCGCTGCTTTCAGCTGCGCATACAGCTCGTCCACTTTTGCAATAACTTGCTCGCGCGTCTTCGGCGGGCCCACCGGCACCATGATGACCTGGGTCGGCGCGACCTTCGGCGGCAGCACGAGTCCGCGGTCGTCGCCGTGGACCATGATCAGGCTGCCGATGAGACGCGTTGACACACCCCACGACGTCGTATGAACGTACTGAAGCTGATTGTTCCGGTCCAGATATTGAATATCGAACGCTTCCGCGAAATTCGTGCCGAGGTAATGGGAAGTGCCGGCCTGCACCGCACGGCCGTCCTTCATCATCGCCTCGACCGAATAGGTGTCGATCGCGCCCGCGAACTTCTCGGACGGCGTCTTCTGGCCGGCAATGACCGGAATCGCCAGGAAGTTTTCGATGAAGTCGCGGTAAATTTCGAGCATGCGCATCGTCTCTGCGCGCGCGTCCTCTTCATTCTCGTGCGCCGTATGGCCTTCCTGCCACAGAAACTCGCTCGTGCGGAGGAAAGGCAGCGTTCTTTTCTCCCATCGGACGACGTTTGCCCACTGGTTGATCAGCACCGGCAGGTCGCGGTACGACTTGATCCACTTGGCATACATGTGGCCGAACATCGTCTCCGACGTCGGACGGATCGCCAGCCGCTCTTCCAGCTTCTCGCCGCCCGCTTCCGTCACCCACGGCAGCTCGGGATTGAAACCTTCAACGTGCTCCTTCTCCTTCTGGAAGAAGCTTTCCGGGATAAATACGGGGAAATACGCGTTCCGGTGGCCGGTTTCCTTGAACCGGCGGTCCAGCTCGCGCTGAATGTTCTCCCACAGTTCATAGCCGTCCGGCCGGAAGACGATGCAGCCTCTGACCGGCGAGTAATCCATCAGTTCCGCTTTCCGGATGACGTCGATGTACCAGCGCGAGAAATCTTCGCTCTGGGGGGTAATTTCGGTTACGAACCCTTTCTCCTTCGACATAAGCGCCTCCTGCTCTAAACCCTGGTCCACATCAACCGCGGATCAGATTCAGAATGTCGTTGTACGTGACGGCCAGCATGAGCAGCATCAGCATCGCGAATCCGATGAAATGCACCATGCTCTCCCTGTTCGGATCGATCGGCCGTCCGCGAACCGCCTCAAGTCCGAGGAAGATGAGGCGGCTGCCGTCAAGCGCCGGAATCGGCAGCAGGTTGAAAATGCCGAGATAGAGGCTCAGGATCGCCGTCCAGCTCGTCAACTGCTCGATGCCGCGCGCCGCAATCTGGCCGGTCACCTGCGCGGTCCGGACCGGTCCGCCGAGATCGTCCAGTTTGAATTTGCCGGTCACCAGCATTTTGAATCCTTCGAAAATGTTGATCGTCATGTTCTTCATCGCGGTGGCGCCGAATTTCACCGTCTCAAGCGCCGTCGCGCGCCGCATCGGATAGCCGGTCAAAATGCCGACTTTGCCGGTGCCGCTCTCTTCGTCGTACGCTGGGGTTACCGTAATGGTCATCGGCTGGCCGTCGCGCACGATTTCCCACGTCATCGGTTTGTCCACGGATGAGCCGATGAGCTGCAGCATTTTCTCCGAATCGGTGCCGATCGTCTCGCCGTTGATCTTGATGATCTCGTCGCCGGCTTTCAGGCCGGCTTTGGCTGCGGGCGCATCGTCGCTGATCACTTCGCCTACGATGAGCCGGTCGGGGTTCTCCTGCGGGACGCCGACCATTTGCACATACGCCATGAACAGCACGAACGCCAGAATCATATTCATCATCGGGCCGGCGAAAATCGCCATCGCCCGCTGTCCGACCGTCTTGCCGCCGAACTGCCGGTCAATCGGCGCGATCTGCGTCTCCTGCCCGCGCGCGATGACGAGCGCCTGCGGGTGAACCGCATAGGATTCCCGCACACCGTCCGCGTTCAGGACGATCTTCAGTTCGCGCTCGAGATCGATCGCGTCGATCTCGCCGCGGACGACATTCGTCCGCTGCTCAAGCCGGTCGAGATAGATCCGGTCGATGACGCCGTCCTTGAGGCTCACCGCGATCGTCTGGCCCGGCCGGGCTTCGATCACTTCCGGATCCTCGCCCGCCATGCGGACGAAACCGCCCGCGGGGATCAGGCGAAGCGTATAGCGGGTCTCTCCCCTTTTGAACGACAACAGTTTCGGCCCGAAGCCGATGGCGAACTCGCGCACGAGTATGCCCGCCCGCTTGGCGAAAAAAAAGTGTCCCCATTCGTGGATCGAGACGATCACGAAGAAGACGAGAACGGTCATCAGCACGACCTGAACCATTTCCATGCAAGGAGCCTCCGTTCGTTACGGCCTGTACATAGATTATCATTATTCCGCCGTACGAAACAAGAGAACTTGCCGGTCGCTACGCCTGTACGGATGTGGCTGAGCCTGCAAAGCCACATCCGTGCAGAATGCGGCCGGTAAGCGGCGGCAGATCGCTCGGGCGGCGCCGATCAGAGCAGCTTGCGGCACCCCGCTGGCGGAGCTGCCGGAACACGGCTCAAGTAACGCTGTAACGCGGTATTCACGTTACAGCCGCTCCGACGCAGCTCCGGACATCGCTGTAACGCGGTATTCACGTTACAGCCGCTTCGGCGCAGCTCCGGGCAACGTTTGTAACGCGGTATTCACGCTACAACCGCTTCGGCGCAGCTCCAGGCAAGGCTGTAACGTGGTATTCACATTACCGACGCTATCGCAGCGCCGTTACCGGACCCGGCGCCGGACCGCGATCCAAGATCGATCGCGGTTAACGGTACACCGTTATCCGGTTCCGGCGCCGATCTGCGATCAGAGATCGATCGCAGTTATCGGAACGCCGTTATCCGGTTCCGGCGTTGAGGCAGCGGCCACAAGCTACCCGCTGCTACAACGCCGTTACACGGTTTCCGGCGCTGCAGCCTCGGATCCGACGCTATCGCAGCGCCGTTACCTCCCTTCGCACCCGTGCATCCAATTCCGCAATCGCCTCGTATGTATCCACCGGTTCCGGAGGAAAACGGTCGAGCATCGCCGCGATCGTATCCTCGATCTCGAGAAACGCGATCTCGCCGCGCAGAAACCGTTCAACCGCCGCCTCATTTGCGGCATTGAAGACAAGCGGCGCCGAGCCGCCTGCGCGTCCCGCTTCATATGCCATCCGCAGGCACGGATAGCGCTCGAGATCCATCGGCCTGAAATGCAGCCGTCCGATCGCCGCCAGATCGAGCGCGGGCGCGGGCGACGGCCGACGCTCCGGCCAAGTGAGCGCATACTGGATCGGAATGCGCATATCCGGCACGCCCAGTTGGGCGATCACGCTGTTGTCCGTGAATTCGACCATGGAGTGGATGATGCTCTCCGGATGGAGCAGCACGTCGATTTTTTCATAAGGCATCGCATAAAGCCAGTGGGCTTCGATCACTTCAAGCCCCTTGTTCGCCATCGTCGCCGAATCGATCGTAACTTTCGCTCCCATCGCCCAATTCGGATGGGCCAGCGCCTGTTCGACCGTCACATCCTTCAGTTCCGCGCGCGTCCGGTCACGGAATGCGCCGCCGGATGCGGTGAGCGTAATCTTCTTTACATCCGCGCGCCGCTCACCGTTTATACATTGGAAAATGGCGGAGTGTTCGCTGTCCACCGGCAGGATCGATACGCCTCGCGCTTCCGCAAGCTTCGTGACGAGATGCCCCGCCGCCACGAGCGTTTCCTTGTTGGCAAGGCCGACGGCCGCTCCCGCTTCGATGGCGGCGATCGTCGAGCGGATGCCGCGGCTGCCGACAAGCGCCGTCACGACCAGTTCGGCACCTGCGCCTGCCGCCGCTTCGATCAGCCCTTCCTCGCCATGCAGCACCCGGATGCCGTCCGGCAGCATCGACGCCGCCCGTTCCGCCGCCTCCTTCGTCGCCAGGCTGACGACCGAGGGGCGGAATTCAAGCGCCTGATGCACGAGCAGCTCGACGTTCCCGCCCGCCGCGAGCGCCGCCACGCGGTATCGCTCGGGGTCATGACGGATGACGTCGAGCGTCTGGGTGCCGATCGAACCGGTCGATCCGAGTATCGAGATCGTCTTCATCCTGTCCTCCTTGTACGAATGAGACATGTGAGATTTGCGATTGCGGACATGCTAGGGGATGAGACCGGTCAGGACAAGCAGCGGAAAGACAATCAGCCAGCTGTCGCAGCGGTCGAGCACGCCGCCGTGTCCGGGGAGAAGGCGGCCGGTATCTTTCACACCCCGCAGCCTTTTGTATGCGGATTGGATCAGATCGCCGAGCTGGCCGGCGACCGACGCGGCGAGGCCGATGGCAAGGGCGCGGCCGAAGGACAGCCATCCCGGCGCGGACAGCGCGAAGACGGACGCGACGATCAGCGCGGTCAGCACGCCGCCGATGGCGCCTTCGACGGTCTTGTTCGGACTGATGGCAGGCCACAGCTTCGTCCGGCCGAGCCATCTGCCCGCGAAATACGCGCCGGTGTCCGACGCCCAGATGCAGCCGAACGCCAGCGCCGTCCAGAAAAGACCGTGCTCCCCTGCAGCCCGTACGTCGATCATCGCGGCGAAGCCGAAGCCAACGTAGACGGCGCCCATCAGAAGCAGCGACGCCCCGTCGAGCGTCGCCTTGTTCTTCGTCACCACGGTGATCGCGAGAAGCAGCGCCGCCAGCGGCCAGATGACATTCTGGTCCGGGAAGGCGGACAGCCCGGCCTGCTCCCACGGGAAGACGATGGCGGCCAGACCGGCATAAGCGAAAAGGACAAGCGGATGGCCGAGTTTCATGTCATTCAACCGCACATATTCGTAAAAACCGATGATTGCAAGCAACAACAGCAGGACGTTATAGTACCATCCGCCGAGCACGGCTGCCGCGGCAAACAGCAGACCGGCCAAAAGTCCGGTGGCGATCCGTTGTTTCATTCCCGCTTACGCCTCCATCCTACAATCCGCCGTAGCGGCGCGTGCGGCGCTGGTATTCGCCGACCGCTTCGTAGAAATGCGCTTCCGTAAACTCAGGCCAATAGATGTCGGTGAACCACAGTTCGCTGTAGGCGAGCTGCCACATCATGAAGTTGCTGATCCTCAGCTCTCCGCTCGTCCGGATGAGCAGATCCGGTTCCGGCATGCCGCAGGTCTGCAGGCGCGATTCGAAATCGGATTCGGTGATCGCTTCGGGATCGAGCCGGCCTTCCGCCGCCTCGCGGGCAAGCGCGCGGACAGCTTCCAGCATCTCCTTGCGGCTGCCGTAGTTGAGGGCGAAATTGAGCACCAGGCCGGCGTTGCCGGCCGTCCGCCGGATCGCTTCATCGATCGCTTCGAGCGTATGGGCCGGCAGACCTTCGCGCTGACCGATCATTCTGACCTGGACGTTGTTCTCGATCAGTTCATCCAGCTCGATCGCGAGGAATTCCTGCGGGAGTCGCATGAGGAAATCGACCTCCGCTTTCGGCCGCTTCCAATTCTCGGTGGAGAACGCGTACAGCGTCAAGAAACGAATGCCCAGCCGGTTCGCCGCGCGAACCGCCCGCTTGACCGCTTTCATGCCGGAACGGTGGCCCGCCGCACGCGGCAATCCCCGCTCTTTGGCCCATCGCCCGTTCCCGTCCATAATGATCGCCACATGCTGCGGCAGATTGTCCGGCGACAGCGCTTCCGGCTCCGCCGAACGCGATCCAATCCGCCCGCGAATTCGCTCGAACATGCGCACCCTCCCCACAGGCTGTCTTCGGCCCGCCGCAAGGCCGCCCATAACTTCAGCAGCCCCGCCTGCCGGAGGGGCTGCTGGAATCGCACTACACTTCCATGATTTCTTTCTCTTTGGCGGCGATGATGCGATCCACTTCCGCAATGAACCGGTCCGTCAGCTTCTGGATATCTTCCTGGTGGCGGCGCGATTCGTCTTCCGACAGCTCGCCTTTCTCCAGTTTCTTGATGTCGTCATTCGCATCCCGGCGGACATTGCGAATCGCCACTTTCGCCTCTTCGCCGAATTTCTTCGTCTGCTTCACCAGATCGGTCCGGCGCTCTTCCGTCAGCGGCGGCACGCTGAGCCGGATGATCGAGCCGTCGTTTGCCGGCGTCAGGCCGAGCTCGGACTTCATGATCGCCTTCTCGATCTCGCCCAGCACCGATTTGTCCCACGGCTGGATGACCAGCGTACGCACGTCGGGCGTATTGATCGTCGCCAGCTGGTTGACCGGAGTGGGAGCACCATAGTAGTCCACCAGAATGCGGTCAAGCATGGCAGGCGTTGCCCGTCCCGCGCGCAGCGTCGCAAGATCCCGGCGCAGCGCGGCAATCGCCTTGTCCATTCGTTCTTCGGCATTCTTCTTGATCGTTTGCGGCATTATTTCACACTCCCTTTCACGATCGTTCCGATTTTCTCGCCCATGACAACCCGCTTGATGTTTCCTTTCTCCGTAATCGAGAAGACGATGAGCGGAATATTGTTATCCATGCAGAGCGACGATGCCGTCGAATCCATGACGCCCAGATTCTGGTTCAGCACATCCAGATACGTAAGCTCGTCGTACTTCCGGGCGTTCGCATCTTTGAACGGATCGGCCGAATAAACGCCGTCAACCTTGTTCTTGGCCATCAGGATGACTTCCGCCTCGATCTCCGCCGCACGCAGCGCGGCCGTCGTGTCGGTGGAGAAGAACGGGTTGCCCGTCCCGGCCGCGAAGATGACGACGCGTCCTTTCTCCAGGTGGCGGATCGCCCGGCGGCGAATGTAAGGCTCCGCGATCTGCTGCATCGCGATCGAAGTCTGCACGCGCGTCGGGACGCCGATTTGTTCGAGCGCATCCTGAAGGGCAAGCGAATTCATCACGGTTGCAAGCATGCCCATGTAGTCCGCGGTTGCGCGGTCAATTCCCTTCGCCGAACCCGCGATGCCGCGCCAGATGTTGCCTCCGCCGACGACGATCGCGACTTCCACGTTCATCTCGACGACTTCCTTGACCTGTTCCGCGATCGACGAGACCATGCCGGCATCGATGCCGTATCCTGTCTGTCCGGCGAGCGATTCTCCGCTGACCTTCAGCACGATCCGTTTAAATCTCGGTCGCTCCAATGGGATTACCTCCATCTTGCACCTCTGGCTGAGGCTGTCTGTGTTGGGAATAGAGCGACGGCGGAGCGGACCGTCCGCCCCGCCGTCGCTTGAAAAGAATTACTTCTTCACCTGAGCCATGACTTCTTCGACGAAATTGTCTTGTTTCTTCTCAAGACCTTCGCCGAGTTCGAAGCGGGCGAAGCGGCGGATCGAAATATTTTCGCCGATCGTGCTGATCTTCTCGTTCAGCAGTTCCTGCACCGTCTTGTCCGGATCTTTCACGAACGGCTGCTCCAGCAGGCAGTTCTCTTCGAAGTACTTGCTGATCCGGCCTTCAACGATCTTCTCGACGACTTTCTCCGGTTTCCCTTCATTGAGCGCCTGCGTGCGCAGGATTTCGCGTTCCTTGTCCAGTTCTTCCTGCGGCACTTCCTCGCGGCGCACATACTTCGGATTGGAAGCCGCGATATGCATCGCGATGTCGCGCACGAATTCGCGGAATTGATCCGTCTTGCCGACGAAGTCCGTCTCGCAGTTCACCTCGACGAGCACGCCGATCCGGCCGCCGCCGTGGATGTACGATTCGACAACGCCTTCCGTCGCGATCCGGCCGGCTTTCTTCGCCGCTGCGGCCAGACCTTTCTCGCGCAGAATTTCCGCGGCGCGGGTCATGTCGCCGTTCGCTTCTTCCAGCGCCTTCTTGCAATCCAGCATGCCTGCGCCCGTCTTTTCGCGCAGTTCTTTCACTTCTGCTGCAGTTATCGCCATATGGTGAACCCTCCCGATTTTCGATGCTTCATGAAGCGCCGTGTCGGCGCCGAAATTTGGTTGCAAGCAAAACGGACGCGCCTGCCCGGGAGGACGGCGCAAGCCGTGTTGCGGTGGATAAGCCGATTACAAGCTTACGCTTATAAACGCTTATGTTCTTACAAAAAGGGCGGCGAGAGGTTTGCACCTTCCAACCGCCCTTGCTGCCGGGTCCATGGCCTCGACGTCAAGCGGACGTCTCTTCCCCTTGATTCGCTTCCACGATCGCATCCGCCATCTTCGAGGTCAGCAGTTTGACCGCGCGGATCGCGTCGTCGTTGCCCGGGATGACATAATCGATCTCATCCGGATCGCAGTTCGTGTCGACGATGCCGACAATCGGAATGCCGAGCTTGCGCGCTTCGGCTACCGCGATGCGCTCCTTGCGCGGATCGATGACGAACAGCGCGCTCGGAAGGCTGCGCATGCCCTTGATCCCGCCGAGGAACTTCTCAAGCCGCTCCTTCTCCTTGCGGAGCAGGATGACTTCTTTCTTCGGCAGCACTTCAAACGTGCCGTCCTCTTCCATCTTCTCAAGCTCGCGCAGACGGTCAATCCGCTTCTGGATCGTCTGGAAGTTCGTCAGCGTGCCGCCGAGCCAACGTTGGTTGACATAGAAATGGCCGCAGCGTTCCGCTTCTTCCCGAACCGAATCCTGCGCCTGCTTCTTCGTGCCGACGAACAGAATCTTGCCGCCGTTTGCCGCGACTTCACGGACGAAGTTGTAGGCTTCCTCGACTTTCTTGACCGTCTTCTGCAGGTCGATGATGTAAATCCCGTTCCGTTCCGTGAAGATGTATTTCTCCATCTTCGGGTTCCACCGGCGCGTCTGGTGGCCGAAGTGAACCCCGGCTTCAAGAAGCTGCTTCATGGAGATAACCGCCATCTTCACAACACCTCCTCTGTGGTTCATAATCCTCCGCCAATCGCATCTTCCGCCAAAACTTCCCGCCGGGAAGCACCATTGACGGAATTGATCGACGTGTGTTCTGGACACCGTCAAATACTATACCATATCTTGTGCGGGGGTGCAAGGCAATGACCGGCGTGTCCGGCGTCACTCCGAAGGCGGGCTCGTAATGATCTTCCGCACTTCTTCCAACGTCTCATTGCCGGTGAACGTATAGTAGCCGGCCCTGATCTTGGTGCTCATGCGGGCCATCAATTCCATCAACGCATCCGCGTCGTCAATGACGCCCTTTGATTTCAACAGCCCGGCCGTTTCCGTGAGCGTCATGCCCGGCTTGATGCGAACATTAATATTGGCGTTCGCACCTTCGTCCGAATTTCCGGCCTCCGCTTCGCCGGTCTGACCCGCGTCATTCGCGGACGGTTCGCCGCTTTCGGCCGAGAGCGATCCGCCGCTTTCCACCGCGGATGAAGCGCCGCTTCCGCCCGTTTCGCCGGCTTCCGGGGTTTCATCCGTTTTTCCCGCATCCGCTTCTCCGGCGGCAGCCGCCGCCTGCTCGTATTCCCGCCGCACCCGCTCTTCCGCTTCCGCGATGCGCGCGTCGAGTTCGGACTGCGTGTAGAGCGCATCTTCTCCGGTGATCCTGTCGATATCCGCAAGACGCGCGGACTGCTCCCTTCCGGCCAGCATGAGCTGCAGCAGCACCGCGCCAGCGATGAGTCCGATTCCGAGTCCGAGCAGCAAGGACCGCTTGTCAACCATTCCGTTCTTCCTCCTGCTTCGCGAGCTGCAGAATCAGCATCACTTCGCCTTTGTTCATGCCGGTCTGCCGGGCGATGGCGTCAACGGACTTGCCTTGATCATGCAAGGCGAACAGTTCGGCGTACCGGCTTCGGATCGTCGATTCGTCACGGTCTTGCTGTTCCTCGCCGCCTTCCGTTTCCGTCTCCGCGGCCTGCGCGTCAACCGCCGGCGCCGGCTCGGCCGGCGCGCCGGGCCGAAGACCTTCGATCCGTTCTTCCAGCCTGCGCTCGGTCAGGCTCACCCGTTCCTCCAGTTCGGCCGCGCGCCGTTCCAGCGCGGCGATCCGCTCGTCCCGGTTCGCGTTCTCTTCCCGGTTGCGCTTCTGCATGCCGGCGATCGATTCGGCAATCTCCCGGTTGTCCGCCTCCATCGTCTCCATGAATTGCTCAAGCGCCGTCTGCAGCTGCACGGCGCTTGCTTCATCAGGCCTGGAGCCGGCATTGCGGCGCGGCAACAAAAACGCGGCCGCCGCGGTGACGGCCCCGAGCAGCACAATCAGCTGCCATGGATCCACATTCAATCCCCCGCAATCATCGTTCAGAACGAAATATCGATATGCTTTCCTTTGTACGGATGCGGAGCATCCTTAGGCGGGCGGGGCTCATCCGGCCTGTTCTTCCCCTGCTGCTGCCCCCGGCCGCCTCCCTGTTGCCTGGGCTGGCCGTCACGGATCGGACGGTTCTCGGCTTCTTCCGGCGCGGCGCTTGTCTGCCGCATCCGTTCCGTCTCTTTTTCACTTTGCGCAGCCAGCATCTGCTGTTCGGCCGCCGGCCTTGCAAGCTGATTGCCGTAATAGCCCGAAACCTCGGGTGTGCGCGGGATTGCGATTTGAAAGTCGATCGGTTTGAACGGCATCGCCATGCCCTCCATTCATCCGGATCGTCCTTGCCACAAGTGCAGCCGGCCTTGCATCAGTACAGCGGCAGCATGGTGATTTCGCCGTCTGCGAACTTGAAATAGACGCGCGAACAAGGCTCTTTCACGAAACGGGTGTACCGGCCAATGACAATCTTCGTGCCGCCGTAAATGGTGTTGATGACTTCAACGCGCGCGTTCTCCGTATCTTCCAGCAGTTTCTCGATTTCGAGAATCCGCTCTTTCACGATTTCGATCTCTTCCATCGTCTGACGCTTCGTCGTCGCGAGCTTCGACCGCATGAGCAGTTTCTCGCCGGTGAGCTGTCCGGCGGCCGCCATCTGGTCAAGCAGTGCGAGCGCCTTGTTGGTCTTGTCGAGATTTTCGCTTTGCTGGCGCTGCTGCGTCCGCAGCTGATTCAGCTCGTACCGAAGTTCCGGCGCGACCCCGACTTCGATCGTCGTTGCCGTGGACAGCGTATTGCCGATCGTTCTGGCTCTCACTTTCTCGCCGGCCTGAATCGATCCGCCGACGATCAGCCCTTTGGCTCCATAGCAGATGACGCTGCGCGCCGCCCGGATGTTGGAGTGCATGATGCTCTGCGATACGATGATGTCTTCGCCGGCGAACACATTGCCGTCCTGGATGAAGGAACATCTCACATTTCTGCCGGCTTTGACGGCCCCCTTGTTACCGGCCATGATGCCGCCCGTAATCTCGACGGAACCTTCCGCTTCGATCTCGGCGCCTTCCACGCCGCCGATGATGCGGATGTCGCCTCCCGCCTTGACGCGAAAACCGGTCAGTACGTTGCCGCGGATGACCACGGTGCCGACAAAATCGATGTTGCCCGTCTTGTAGTCCACGTCGCCGTTCACTTCGTAGACGGGAAAGACGTTGATCTTCTCCCGCTCCGTCTTGGCCACCATGCCGTCGATTGCGGCGTACATCGCGGTCTGTTCGGCATTGACCACGACGTTCTTCCCCACGCGAAAGCGGGCTTCCTTGCCGTTCTTCGCCGGGAGCACTTCGCCGTTCACCGCTTTGCCCGGTATTCCCGGTTCCGCCGGCACGCGTTCGGCGATCAGCTGGCCTTTCTTCACGTTCCGGATCTTCGTCAGTTCCTTGAAATCGACGGTGCCGTCCTCGAGTTCGGCGGGCTTGCGCTCATCCTCGTCCAGATCGATGACGAGCCGGATCATGCCGTCCTTGCCGTCAATCGGCGGATGCCCGGCAGCAACGACGGTCTGGCTGTAAAAATAGGCTTTCGGATTGCATGCGATGCTCTCGAGAACATCGCGCCGAATGCCGAATACAATGCCGCGGCTGCGCAGATACTCATCCAATTGTTCAGCTGTGCAGCGGAAGTCGTCCACCGCCTTGTGAAAGTAAAGGGCGGCGGACAGGTTGTCCGGCGAAATCGTCACACCGATCAGCGATTCCAGGTCGGACGGCTCCATAATGATCACTCCCTTTTGATGATCAGTTCTCGAGCAGCTGCTTCTTCTGCTTGTCGAGCGCCCCCCGCAGACGCAAAATGGCTTTCGAATGCAGCTGGGATATGCGTGAAGGCGAAAGCGACATCACTTCGGCGATTTCGCTCAGCGAAAGCTCTTCATAATAAAACAGCGAGATGACGATGCGCTCCTTCTCCGTCAACCGTTCGATGCCTTTGATGAGCGTCTCCTTCAGGAAATGCTCCTGCACTTTGTAGTCCGGATTTTTCGCCTTCTCATCCACCAGCATGGACAGCCGCGTCTCCGACTCTTCTTCGCGGATCGGATCTTCGAGCGAACAGACCGTCGTCACCGCAATCTCCTGCAGCATCTGCTGAAACTCCCGTTCCGACACGTTCAGGTAGGCGCTCACTTCCGCGTCGGTGACGGAACGAAGAAGCTGCTGCTCCAGATGCGCGTACGCCTCTTCGATTTTCTTGGCTTTCTCGCGGACGGACCGGGGCACCCAGTCTCCCTGGCGGAGGCCGTCAATCATGGCGCCCCGAATCCGCCAGGAAGCATAGGTCTCGAATTGCAGCCCCCGCCGGTGATCGAATTTCTCGATGGCATCGATCAGCCCCATGACGCCGTTGCTGGTGAGATCGTCCTTGGATACATTCTTCGGCAGGCCGATCGCCATCCGGTTCGACACATATTCCACGAGCGGCAAATAGTATTCGATCAACTGCTTCTTCGCTTCGATATCGCGGTGCTCTTTCCACTGCTGCCACAGTTCGACGTTGGACAGACGGGACGTCTTCGGTTGAATCATCGTCCTCTCACCCCTTCCTGCTTTCCTCAAGTAAAACGGCTCGCGCCATCCACCTCCGGCGGCTCGCGCCGTCCTGATCAAGCGAGCGCATCCGATTTGCGTCGGGAGATAAGCCGATTGATAAGCGGGCAGCTTGTCCGGATGATCGCGTTTTGCTTAAGGAAAGCGTTCCTGGCATCCGCATGCGGTCAATGATCGCCTTCATGCGCCAGATGGCGCACGGCTTGCGCCAGCTCTTCCGGGTCTTTGCCTTCAATGGAGAAAACGCGTTTCGGCTCGAGCGGACGGAATTCCGCGGCCGCCGCGTTGCCTGACTGGCCGGATTCCCGCTGTGCCTTGAGCATCTCGCTCAGTTCGGACTCGTCGTCCGGCGTCTTGAGATCGACGTGCGCGCCGACTTCCTGCGGATCCGCCGTCGGGCCGAATCCCCGCTCGGCATCAGCCGAAGCGACGATCAGCTGCAAAGCACCGCGCAACAGGTAACCGGCAGCGAAAAATGCGGCGAATGCGTACAGTGCGCGCAGACACGAGACGGCAAAACCGTTGTTGCCCAGCGAGAAGAAAAACGTGAGCAGCATGCCCGCCAATCCCAACACGAGATTCCAGCGAATGGATCCCAGCATCTCAAAGCTCCTTTGTTCCGTACTGTATGCTCCGTATGGTCAAAACCCCGGTCGTGCTGTCCAGTTCGATCGTCCGGCCATAGTTGGCACCGGTGTCTTCGGCAATCAGCGGTATGTCCAGTGATGCAAGCATCATCTTGCATGTTTCGACATTTCGCGGCCCGATGCGCATCGTATCCTGTCCGGCGAAAGCGAACATCTGGGCGCCGCCGGCCAGTTTGGCGACCAGCCTCCTGCGTGAAGCGCCGGCCGCGATCATCGCTTGCAGCATGTCCGGCAGCGCGGTGTCTGCATATTTCGCGCGGTTGAACTGCTCTTCGCGCGCGATTTCTGAGGATGGCAGCATGATATGGGCCATGCCGGCGATCTTTGCGGCACCGTCGTAAAGGGTAAGACCGACGCAGGAACCGAGCCCGGTCGTCTTGAGCACATCGCCCGACGAGGCAATTTTCCAGTCGGCCATGCCGACCTTGATCAGTTCTGTCATGAGCCCGGCACTCCCAGCGCGCGGAAGATCTTCTCGAACGACTCCGGATCCGGGATCAGGAAGAACTGACCTTCCACGGTGTCGCGGTCCTCGAGGAACTTCGTCTCGATCAGCAGGGCGGCGTCGCCCATCTGACCGAATTGCAGCAATCCGTAACTCAGGATGGCTCCCGCCATATCGATGGCCAGCGAAGGCACGGTGGGCGTCATGGCCAATTTGGTGAAATCCGCCAGCGACGACAGGTAGGATCCTGCCAGAATATTGCCGATTTCATTGAGCGCGGACAATTCCATATCCGAATAGGCGCCTTCTTCCGTGTCGATGGACAGCAGATTCCGGAGAAGCCGTTTTGCCGAGTCTTCCCGGATGATGAAGAACATGTTGCCCGGCGCGTCGCCTTCGACGCGGAGAAAAACGGCGATGACGACCTGTTCGGCGCCGCCGACGCGGTCCGCGATTTCTTCGAACGGCACCAGACTGACCGTCGGCACGGACATGTCGACCGGATGGTTCAGGATGCGGGACAATGCGGTCGCCGCATGCCCCGCCCCGATGTTGCCGACTTCCTTGAGCACATCAAGCTTGAACTCGTCCTTGAACTCGTTCCAGAGACTCACGCTTCAGCCCTCGAACTGTTCAAGCTGGATGATTTCATCCTTGTTCAAAACTTCAACCAGGTTCAGCATGATGAGCAGGCGGTTGTCATCCATTTTGGCGACGCCGCGCAAATATTTCGCCTTGATGCCGCCGACGACTTCCGGAGGCGAATCGATGCGGTCGCTGTCGATGTCGATGACGTCGTTCGCGGCATCGACGATGAACCCGACCTCGAGGTCACCCACCTGCACGATGATGATCCGCGACGTCTCCGTCGGCTCGGTCTCCGGCAGACCGAAGCGGCCGCGCAGATCGATCACCGGAATGACGACGCCGCGCAGGTTGATGACCCCCTTGACGAATGCCGGCGTCTTCGGTACGCGCGTAATGGGCATCATCCGCTCGATCGTCCGTACCTTGTCCACCTCGATGCCGTACTGCTCGTCCGCCAGCGCGAAAACGATGACTTTCAGTTCTTCACCCATGGGAAGACCTCCTTGATATGGTATCAGGCAGAATCGGCGGTGTATTTTACTTGATCAGCGCGTTGGGATCGATGATCAGCGCCACCTGACCGTCGCCCAGAATTGTCGCTCCGGAAATGACGCTGTATCCGGACAGATATTTGCCAAGCGGTTTCAGCACGATATCGCTCTGGCCGATGAAATCGTCGACGAGAACGGCGGCCCATTTGTCGCCCTTCCGGATGATGACCGCTTCGCACTCCTCTTCCCGACTGTCGTCGTAGTCCGGCGAATCGATCAGTTCCGCCAGCGAGACGACCGGGATGATCGCCCCGCGGAACTCGGTCATCGCGCTGCCGTGAATGTTGTGAATCTGGCTGCGTTTCACGATCGTCGTCTCCATGATGGAAGAAAGCGGAATCGCATACTTCTCGGAGCCGAGCTTCAGCAGCATGGCCGAAATGATCGACAGCGTCAGCGGCAGCTGGATCGAGAAGACCGTTCCTTTGCCGAGTTCCGAAGTGACGGTCACCGAACCGCCGAGGGCGTTGATCTTCGACTTGACGACGTCGAGTCCGACGCCGCGGCCGGAAATGTCGGACACTTGCTCGGCCGTGCTGAAGCCCGGCGCGAAGATCAGCATGTACACTTCCTCGTCGCTCATCGTCTTGCCCTGCTCTTCGGTGATGATGCCCCGTTTCACCGCCGTTGCCAGCACCTTGTCCCGGCGGATGCCGCCGCCGTCGTCTTCGATTTCAATGAAGACGTTGTTGCCGCTGTGGAAGGCGCGCAGGTGCACGGTGCCCGTCTCCGGCTTGCCGGCTTCGAGTCGTTTCTCGACCGGTTCAATGCCGTGGTCGACCGAGTTGCGGAGCAGATGGACGAGCGGGTCGCCGATCTCGTCGATGACCGTCCGGTCCAGTTCGGTCTCCGCGCCGGTGATGATCAGGTCGACTTTCTTGTCCAGCGACTTCGCAAGGTCCCGGACCATCCGGGGGAACCGGTTGAAGACGGTCTCGACGGGAACCATCCGGAGCTTCATCACGATATTCTGCAGATCGGCGCTGATCCGGCTCATGTGTTCGACCGTCTCGGTCAGTTCGTTGCTCCGGATTTCGCTGGCCAGCTGTTCAAGCCGCACGCGGTCGATCAAGAGTTCGCTGAACAGGTTCATCAGCACGTCCAGCCGCTCGATATCGACGCGGATCGTCTTCGCCACTGCGCCGCCGGATGCCGGGGCTTTACGCTCGGCCGAACCCGCGGCGGCGCCGGCCTGCGGCTTGTCCGCCTTCCACTCCGGTTCGGACGGCCGCGAGGGGCGGGACAGCGCGGCCAGGGCATCGGCGTCCAGCTCCGTCACTTCGACCGATTCAATCTCCGAGATGCCGCCGATCTGCTGCTTCAACTCGTCGCTTGTCCATTGCGAGATCAGGAAGACGGTGATGGAGCGGTCGAACTTCTCCTGCTCGATGTCCTGAACCGACGGCCGGGATTTCACCACTTCGCCGGCCTGCTCCAGCACATTGAACACCATGTAGGCCCGGGCGGACTTGAGCACGCAGTCTTCCCGGATCGTGACGACCGTCTTTAATACACGGTGTCCGGAACCGATCGACTGCTGCAGGACGGAGAACTGATACTGATCCAGTTCAACCTCTCCCGCCTGCTGCGCCGGCGCCTGCGCCGATGCGGCCGCCGAAGCGGCGGCGACTTCGGAATCGGCCGTCATCTCGCCGCTCACGATCTTCTTGAGCACGCCGACAAGCTCCGAGACATCGGCGCTGCCCGTTCCGCCGCCCACGATGTCCTGAACCATCGACTCGAGCGCGTCCAATCCCTTGAAGAGCGTGTCGAAGATGAAACTGTTCATGCGCAGCTTCCCGTTGCGCACCAGGTCGAGCACGTTCTCCATCTCGTGCGTCAGATGGGCCAGGTCTTCGAATCCCATCGTCGCGGACATCCCTTTGAGCGTATGCGCGGAGCGGAAGATGTCCTGCACGATCGACAGATCATCCGGCGAACTTTCCAGTCTGAGCAAGTTCTCGTTCAAAGATTGCAGGTGGTCGTTCGATTCGTCGATAAACATCGACAGGTACGCGTTCATATCCATGGCCTTGCACCTCCTGGTTGAACTCGGTTCACAGCGGAAATCGGGTTAACGCTATCGCCTGACGGCCTCGGTCAGCCGAGCCGGTATTTCGTGCAGCGGCAGCACGATCGAGACGGCGCCTTCTTCGATTGCGGAGCGCGGCATGCCGAATACGACGCATGTCTCCTCCGCTTCGGCTATTGTCGTGACGGCGCCGTGATCCGCAAGTGCCCGCATGCCTTTGGCTCCGTCGCTGCCCATGCCCGTCAAGATGACGGCGTGACGGGCTAGTTCGGTGAAAGGTACAAGCGATTCGAACAACACATCAACCGACGGGCGGTGACCGTTCCGCTGCGGCCCGTCCGTCAGCCGAATGACATACTGACGGCCGCTTGCCGCGAGCTCCATATGGCGCCCGCCGGGCGCGATATATGCGAAGCCCGGCCGAACCGGTTCGCCGTCTTCCGCTTCTTTGACCGTCAAGGCGGAATGGCTGTTCAGCCGCTGCGCAAGCGAGTAGGTGAACTTCGGCGGCATATGCTGCACGATCAGAAGCGGTGCGGGCAGGTCGCCCGGCAGCTCGCTGAGCAGACGATGCAGCGCCCTTGGGCCGCCGGTCGACGTTCCGATCGCGATGATATGCCGGAACGCGCCCGCCGTTTCCGCGGCAACCGGCTTCGCAGGCGCAGGAGGCGCAGGCCGGACGGCTTCCGGCCGGATTCCGGAATCCGGAATCCGCGGAGATTCCGATGCGGGCGACGGAGACGGTGCCGCGCTCTCCCGCTTCGCCGGCGGCTGCTCCGGCCGCTTCGGCTGCTTCAGCTCCTTTGGCTGCTTCGGCTCCTTTGGCTGCTTCGGCACGGGTGCCGCCCGGGCAGCGCCTCTCGTCTTCGCGGCCGGACGGCTGGCCTCCGGACGTTCTTTCGCTTCGGGAGCCGCCTGCCGGCGGATCGCTACCGCCGCTTTCAGCCGAAGCATGAGCTCTTCAGCCGTCTTGCGAATATCCGCGCCCGGTCCGGAAGGTTTGCGGATAAAATCGAACGCGCCGAGTGCGAGCGCCGCGATCGTCTCCCGGGTATGCTCCTCGCTGATGCCGGACAGCATGATGACGGGCGTGCTTGCTTCGGCCATAATGTGCTTCAGCGCTTCGATCCCGTTCATCTCCGGCATTTCCAGGTCGATCGTAATGGCGTCCGGCTTCAGCTCTCGATGAAGCTCCACCGCCTCCCTGCCGTTCTTCCCGACGGCGATGACGGTGAACGCCGGATCGGATTCAATGATGTCCGAGAACAGTTTCCTCATGAAGGCCGAGTCGTCTACGACGATGATCCGGTAACGCTTCATCGATGTTCACCCCACTGGCGCTGGATCGTTAACGCTGCCTGAACATGCGTTCAAAAAATCCCCGGATGCCGCCGGACTTCTTCGCGGACGGTGTGGATATGAACGCCCTCGCGATTTCCTCGACCGCCCTGGACGCGCTGCCGCCCGGGTAGGCGATTGTGAACGGCACCTGCCGCTTGACCGCCTTCGGCACGTGCGCGTCGTCCGGGATGATGCCGAGCAAGGGCAGATCGAGCGACAGAAACTGCTTGGCGACGAGACTGATCTTGTCGGCCGTCTGCCGGCCTTCGCGGTGGTCTGCCGCGCGGTTGACGACCAGTTTGAATTCGACGTCGTGGTTCATGGACCGGACCATTTTGATGAGCGCATACGCATCCGTGATCGACGTCGGCTCCGGCGTCGTCACGACGACCGTCTCCTGCGCCGCCGTGATGAACCGGACGGTTTCCTTCGACAGGCCGGCCCCGGTATCAAACAGGATCAGATCGTAGTGGCCGTGCAGCTTGCTGATCTGTTCGCCGAAATAGTCCAGTTCGCGGTCCGAAAGATTGAGCAGGTCATTGAAACCGGAACCGCCGGCAATGAAATGAAGGCCGAGCGGCCCTTCATGGACGATCTCCCGGATGGCTTTCTCGCGTCTGAGCAGATGCACCAGATTGTAGGGGGCCGATGTCCCCATGAGCACATCGATGTTGGCCATGCCCATATCCGCATCGAACACGAGCACGCGCTTTCCGAGCTTATGCAGCGACAAGGCGAAATTCAGGCTGAAATTCGATTTGCCGACTCCCCCTTTGCCGCTGGTGACCGTGACGACCCGCGTCTGAAGGGGCTCTTGCTCCCCGTTGTGAAATTGGCGAAATTGCATCAGACTGCGCAACGCATCCGCTTGATCAGTCATCTCCTTGCGCCCCCAACAACTGCGCCACATAACGGTCGGAGCGGAAAGGCTCGATGTCGTCCGGCACGTTCTGACCGGTCGTCACGTAGGCCGCTTTCAGATGGTGCTGCATGGCAAGGTTCAATACGGACCCGATCGCGTCCGTCTCATCCCGCTTCGTATAGATGACTTTCGTCACCCCGTAGGCCACGAACCGGGATGCAACCGCCTCCAGATCCCGCGTTTTGCCGGTCAGGCTGAGCACAAGGAACGTGTCGCAGTCTTCATCCCGCTGGATCAGACTGTTGACTTCGGACACGTACAGATCGTTGCGGAAATTCCGGCCGGCCGTATCCATGAAAATGATGTCGCGGTCTTCCAGCTGCTTGAAGGCGCGCGCCAGTTCAAGCGGCGAGAATACGACTTCCATCGGCACATTCAAAATATTGGCGTATGTACGGAGTTGATCAACGGCGGCGATGCGGTACGTATCCGATGTAATGAAGCCGACTTTGCGCTTGGAGCGAAGCACTTGCTCAGCCGCCAGCTTCGCAATTGTGGTGGTTTTACCGACACCCGTCGGTCCGACGACGTGAACGACGCGGGTACCGTCGCGGATGCCTGCCGGCTCGCCCGGATTCACCCACTCCCGAAGCAGCTCGGCCGCGATCTCCCAGACGGCTTCCTCTCCCGTTTCGGGGTTGTAGCCGGGGTGCGCCTTGATCTTGTCAACGAGCATCTCGCTCCATTCCTGTTCGACATCCTGCTCGGCCAGCCTCTGCCGCAATTTTCCGAGTGCGGCAGGCTCCGCATCCAGTTCGCTGCTCCGTGCGAGCTTCGCCATCATCGCCTTCATCTGCCGGATTTCTTCCAGCACGGCATCCTGGTCGACGGCGATTCGGGCTGACGAACGGACCTCGGATTCGGGAGCGGCTTGACCGTTCCGGGACGCCGGTTCGGCCGGCGACACTTCTTCCGGATCGGCCGGGACGGCGGCTGCCGCGGACCGTGCAACCTGCTGCCGCTGCATGCCTGCGGCTTGCGGAAGCGGAGGCGCCGCCTCCGCAACCGCGGCGGTCGTGCCGCGCCCGGCGGCCGCGCCGGGCGGTTTGGCCAGCGCCGGAAGCGGGCTCTGCTGGACGTTCCGGACGTCCGGCGCATTCGTCTCGACGGCGGCGATCACTTCCATCTTCTTCTTGCGGAACAGGCCGAGAAACCCGCCCACGTAGATTTCCTTCGTGTTCAGAATCACCGCGTCCTTGCCCAGCTCGCTGCGAATGATCGGCAGCGCCTCCGGCACTTCGTCCACGACGTAGCGTTTGACCCTCACAGATTCACCACCCCGACACTTTGAACTTCAACGCTCGGTTCAAGTTCGCTGTATGACAGCACCGGCACATCCTGCATCGTGCGTTCCACGATCTGCCGCAGGTACATGCGGATCGTCGGCGACGCCAGGACGATCGGCTGCTGTCCGGATTGAATCTGGCGGGTGACTTGCTCGTTCAGCTTCTGATAAATCTGCTGCGTTGAGACGGGATCAAGCGCAAGATAGCTGCCATGTTCCGTCTGCTGCACCGATTCGGCAATCTTCTTCTCCAGCTGCGGACCGACCGTAATGACCTTGAGCGTCTCGCCGGGATGCGCGAACTGGTTCGTGATCTGGCGCGACAACGCCTGACGGACGTACTCGGTCAAAATATCGGGATCCTTCGTGTATGTACCGTGGTCGGCCAGCGTCTCGAAGATCGTCACCAGATCGCGGATCGACACCTTTTCTTTCAGCAGCTTGACCAGCACTTTCTGCACGTCGCCGATCGACAGCACCGACGGAATCAATTCGTCGACCAGAGCCGGGTACTGCTCTTTCAGGTTGTCGATCAGCGCCTTCGTCTCCTGGCGGCCGATCAGTTCATGCGCATGGCGCTTGATCACTTCGGTCAGATGAGTCGCCACGACGGAAGGCGGATCGACGACGGTATATCCGGCGAGCTCCGCCCGCTCCTTCACGGAATGGTCGATCCAGAGCGCCGGCAACCCGAAGGCCGGTTCCTTCGTCTCGATGCCGACGACGGATTCGTCGTCGATGCCGGGGCTCATCGCAAGGTAATGGTTGAGCAGCAGCTCTCCCCGTGCCACCGTGTTGCCCTTGATCTTGATGACGTATTCATTCGGCTTGAGCTGGATGTTGTCGCGGATCCGGATGACCGGAACGATGAGTCCGAGCTCCAGCGCGCATTGCCGGCGAATCATGATGATGCGGTCCAGCAGGTCCCCGCCCTGCTGCGTGTCCGCGAGCGGAATGAGGCCGTAGCCGAATTCGAACTCGATCGGATCGACCTGCAGCAGGCCGATGACGCTCTCGGGACTTCGCACTTCCTCGATCTGCTGCTCCTCGACCATGAGCTCTTCCTCCTGCTTCTGCCGCTCCATGTTCTTGCTCATCCGGTAACCTGCGATGGCAAGCACGGCGGCGAAAGGCAGCGTCGTGATCCAGCCGATCGGCGTGAACAGGCCGAGCAACGTCACGGTACCGGCGACGATATAGAGCAGCCGCGGGAACTTGAACAGCTGGTTCGTCAGATCGAAGGCGAGGTTGCCTTCCGAAGCCGCCCTTGTCACCACGAGGCCGGCGGAAGTCGAGATGAGGAGCGCCGGAATCTGACTGACGAGACCGTCGCCGATCGTCAGAACGGAATAGGTCTCCAGCGCTTCGCCGAACGACATGCCGTGCACGGCCATCCCGACGACGAATCCGCCGATCAGGTTGATGAACAGAATGACGATGGCGGCGATGGCGTCGCCTTTGACGAATTTGCTCGCGCCGTCCATCGCGCCGTAGAAGTCGGCTTCCTTCTCGATCTTCTCGCGCCGTTCGCGCGCCTGCTGCTCGTTGATGAGTCCGGAGTTCAGGTCGGCGTCAATGCTCATCTGCTTGCCGGGCATCGCGTCGAGGGTGAAGCGCGCCGCCACCTCGGCAACCCGTTCCGAACCCTTCGTGATGACGATGAACTGCACGACGACCAGGATGAGAAAGACGATGAAGCCGATGGCGATTTCATTGCCGGCCACGAATCTTCCGAACGTCTCGATAACGTGTCCGCCCTCGCCCTTCGACAGAATGTTCCGGGTCGCCGAAATGTTGAGCGCAAGCCTGAACAGCGTCGTAATCAGCAGGAGCGAGGGGAAAATGCTGAAATTGAGCGCATCGTTCGTGTTCATGGCGATCAGCAGAATCATGAGCGCCAGCGAGATGTTGACAACGAGCAGGAAGTCGAGAAGCCCGAGCGGGACGGGAATGACCATCATGAGCACGATGCCGATGATGCCGATCAGAATGACCAGATCTTTTGATTTCATGCGGCTTCCCACCTCCCCGGTCAGGATGTTTTGACGCGTCCTTTCAATCTATATATGTAAGCCAGAACTTCCGCCACAGCCTGGAACAGGTCGACCGGGATCGTCCGGCCGATCTCCGTCCGTTCGTAGAGGGCTCTGGCGAGCGGCTTGTTCTCCATGATTGTGACATCATGTTCCTTCGCAACTTCGCGGATGCGGAGGGCCAGATAGTCGACGCCTTTGGCCACGACGATCGGCGCGTCCATCTCCGCCGCGTCATATCGAAGCGCGACCGCATAGTGTGTCGGGTTGGTGATGACCACGTCCGCTTTCGGCACTTCCTGCATCATCCGCTGGATCGCCATGCGACGCTGCTTCTCCCGGATTCTGCCCTTGATGAGCGGGTCGCCTTCCACTTTCTTGTGCTCGTCCTTGATGTCCTGTTTGGACATGCGGATGCTTTTCTCGTGCATGTATTTGCGGTACATGAAATCGAGCAAAGCCAGCACGACAAGCAGTACGGCGATCTGGATGCCGAGCGAAAGCGTCAGCGATGCGGCGAAAGCCAGAATCTGTTCGGGCATCGCATGGTCCAGCATCACGATCGATTCCAGTTCGCCCCAGATGGTCATATAGACCATAAGCCCTACAATCAGCAGCTTCAGAATGCTCTTGACGAACTCGACCAGCGACCGGCTCGAGAACAACTGCTTCACGCCTTGAATCGGATCGATTTTCTTGAGTGACGGCTTGATCGTCTCGAAGGTGAACAGCCATCCGAACTGGAAATAGTGGCTGGCCAGGCCGACCACCAGGGCAATGGCGAAAATAGGAAAAAGCAGAAGCGCAACTTCGGTCATCCATTTCGACACGAGCCAACCCAGCGATTCCGCCGTAATCTCCATCGTCAGCCCGCTTTCGAACGTGTCGCCGAACATGCGGTACAGCCGGTCTTTGTAATAACCGCCGAGCATCATGAAGCTGAGAAAGACGAACAGCAGAATGAATGCCGCCGGTATCTCCTGGCTGGACGCGACCTGGCCTTTGCGCCGGGCTTCCTGCCTTTTGCGCGGCGTTGCCGGCTCGGTTTTCTCCTGGTTGAACAGCTGCAGGTCAAGGATGAGCCGATACCGATGCATGCATGTCCACCTTTCCCGGATTCAGCCTGTCATGACGGCCATCAGCTGCCGGAGATGATCGAACAGAACGGACATCAGATACGAGCAGAACGACGCAAATCCTGCAAGGCAAGCCATCATGACGAGCAGACCGACCAAAATCTTGAGCGGCAGCCCGATCACGAACACGTTGAACTGCGGCGCCGTCTTGGCGAGAAAGCCGAGCCCCGTGTCGGTCAGAAACATCGCGACGATGATCGGAGCGGCCAGCTGAAACCCGAGGATGAACGTCGTCGCGACCGTCCGGGTGAGCAGTTCCGTCACGCTTCCCGACGCGAGCGCCGTGTACAGCTCTCCCGCGAGCGGCAGCCATTCGTAGCTGTCCATCAGCGCGGACAACATGTAATGGTGCCCGTTCATGGCCAGGAACACGGCGAGCAGCAGAAAGTACTTGAAATTGCCCGTGAGCGGAGCCGAAACCCCGGTCATCGGATCGATGATGTTCGCCATCCCGAAGCCCATCTGCAGATCGACGAAAGCGCCGGAAATCTGGGCAACCGCAAAGAACAGGTAAAATATGTATCCCAGCAGCAGGCCTGCCAGCACTTCATGGATGACATACAGCAGATAGCCCGCATCCATCGGTACCGTATATTGAAACCCGCTTGCGAGAAAGACGATCAGCGAGACGAAAAATCCGAGCCCGATCTTGAACGGCGCCGGCACCTGCCTGATGGAGAACAGAGGCGAAACGACGAAAAACGAAGTAATTCGACAAAACATCAGCAAAAAAACAGAAAAACCCTGAAGAAAGCCGTCCATGATCCGCTAGCCCTAACCGATATATTTGTACAGGTTGTTCAACAGATTGTAGGCAAAATCGACGACCGTGTTCAGTATCCATGGGCCGAATACGAGGAGCGCCAGCAGCACCGCCGCGATTTTCGGAATGAAGGCCATCGTCTGCTCCTGGATATGCGTCGTTGCCTGAAAAATGCTGACGATCAGGCCGACGGACAGGGCGATGACAAGCAGCGGAGCGGACGCCTTGAGCACCGTATAGATGGCCTGACCCGCCAGGCCGATGATAAAGTCCTCGCTCACCGCTATCGTCCTCTCCTTCTATCGGCTTATGGATTGAAACTGAGCAGCGCCGATTTGACTACCAGGTACCAACCGTCCACCAGGACGAAGAGCAAAATTTTGAACGGCAGCGAAATCATCATGGGCGGCAGCATCATCATCCCCATCGCCATGAGCGTGCTTGAGACAATCATGTCGATGATCAGGAACGGAATGAAGATCATGAAGCCCATCTGGAACGCCGTTTTCAGTTCGCTGATCGCGAACGCCGGCACAAGCACGGTGAGCGGGATATCCTCGACGGATGCCGGCCGTTCCATTTGCGCATAGCGCATGAACAGCAGCAAATCTTTCTCCCGCGTATGCTTGGCCATGAATTCTTTCATCGGAACGGCTGCCGCTTCGAGCGCTTCGGTCTGCGTCATTTCGCCGCGCAGATAAGGTTGCAGCGCGGTGCTGTTCACTTCGGACAGCGTGGGCGCCATGATGAACAAGGTCAGGAACAGCGCAAGTCCGATAATGACCTGGTTCGGCGGGCTCGTCTGCGTGCCGAGCGACATGCGGACAAATCCGAGCACGACGACGATCCGCGTGAAGCTCGTCATGAGCACCAGAATCGCCGGTGCAATGCTCAGCACCGTGATGAGCAGCAGAAGCGACAGCGCGGAAGTATTCGGCTCTTCCGATTCTCCGCCGATCGATATGTCGATGTTCGGCAGAACGGCTGCGGATGCCTGATCGCCGAACAAGAAGATCGATGCCATCAACAGGAATGCGGCCAGCCACAATTTGCTTCTCATTCGTCCATCAACCGATCTTTCGACTGCGAGTCGTTCACAAGCGACTCGAATTGTTGTTTTCTGCCGGCTTGCCGCTCCAGATTGCTGCGCAGCATGGCCTCGAACTCGGAGACGTTCCAGCTGTTGTCCGATTCCGGAGTCCGGCGGCCGCCGCGCAACCGGTTCAGCCATTCACCGATCAACGGGACGCCCATCGGCTGTGATGCCGGGTTTTCCAGGACGGCGATCAATCGACCGGCTTCCTCCGCGTCGTCAATCCGGTCAATGAGCGTCACATTTTCGCCGACACCGAGGAGATACAGCTTTCCGCCGACCTCGATGACCTGCAGCGATTTGTTCTGCCCCAGCGCGATTCCGCCCAATGAACGAAGCGATCGGTTTTGCCCCCATGTGCGGGCCCGGGAAGACAGGAATCGCAGCGTGAACACAATGAGCACGATGACGATGACAAGTGCGACGATCATCCACACTGCGCTGCCGATGGCGTCCATGCCGTCGGGAATGTCCGGCGGAGCGTTCTCCTCGCCCGGCAGCCCGTCTTCCAGACTTGTCCCGAACGCGGCCGCAGGATGCAGAATCGCCGCCGCTGCCGGTGACAACGCGGCGATATACGGGCGGATACGCATTGCTTCACCCAAGCGTCTTCTTGATCGCTTCGATGACACGATCCGCCTGGAACGGCTTGACGATGAAGTCTTTTGCCCCCGCTTGAATGGCATCGATGACCATCGCTTGCTGGCCCATGGCCGAACACATGATCACTTTGGCACCGGCGTCAATTTTTTTGATCTCCTTGAGCGCCGCAATGCCGTCCATCTCCGGCATCGTAATGTCCATCGTGACCAGATCCGGCTTCAGTTCCTTGTAACGCTCAACCGCCTGCGCACCGTCCTGCGCCTCGCCGACGACTTCGTAGCCGTTCTTCGTCAGAATGTCGCGGATCATCATTCTCATGAATGCTGCGTCGTCAACAATCAGAATGCGGTTTGCCATCGTACTTTTCCTCCCGGGGTGATTATTGTAATTTTTGGATCCGATCCCATTGACTGACGATTTCGGTTACGCGTACGCCAAAGTTTTCGTCAATGACGACAACCTCGCCTTTTGCGATCAGCTTGTTGTTGACGAGAATATCCACCGGTTCGCCCGCCAGCTTGTCCAGCTCGATGACCGATCCTTGGGACAGTTCGAGAATTTCCTTAATTTGCTTCGACGTCCTTCCCAATTCTACCGTCACTTTGAGCGGAATGTCGAGAAGCAGATTCAAGTTCGTATCATCAGCCTGCACGTACGACGCACCGCCGAAGTTCGGGAATTGGACCGGCTGAACGTTCACGCCGCGTGTCGGAACGGAACCGTAGGTCTGCGGTCCGGACGGCGGCGCAACCGGCGGCTGCATGTACGGCTGCTGCTGTTGCGGCGGCTGCATATACGGCTGCTGCGGAGGCTGCTCCTGCGCATAGCCTTGATGGGATGCCGCCTGCGGCTCCGCATGGGACTGTTCCTGGGAAGCCGTCGGCGCCGGTTCCGGTGCTGCTTGCGACGACTGCGCGGACGGGTCGCCGCCGATCAAGTTCCGGACGAGCTCCTTGACGAACGGAACCGGAAGCAGCTGCATGATGGTCGAGTCGATCAGATCGCCGATCGTCAGCCGGAACGAAATCTTGACGAACACGTTGACCGGAGGCAGGCTGCTCACGCCGTCGCCTTTCATCACGTCCAGAATATTGACGGATGGCGGCGAAATGTTGACCAGACGGTTAAAGATGGTCGACATGGACGTGGCGGACGAACCCATCATCTGGTTCATCGCTTCCTGCACGGCGCTGACGTGAATCTCGTTCAGCTCTTCCTCGTCCTTGACTTCCCCTTCGCCGCCGAGCATCAGGTCGGCGATAATTCGCGCGTCCTTCGTCTTGATCACGAGCGAATTGATGCCCTGGAATCCTTCGACGTATTGCACGTGAACGGCAACATGGGGCCTCGGAAATTCGGTTTCCAGGTCTTCGCGTCGGATAATCGACACCTTCGGCGTCGTAATGTCCACCTTCTTGCCGAGCAGCTGCGAGAGCGCCGTCGCCGCGCTGCCGAACGTAATGTTGCCGATTTCCCCGATCGCATCCTCCTCAACCGGATCGAGCGTTTCTTCCTGCGCGTCCTTCGAGGCCGGCTCCGCTTCATTTGCCTGCCGCAGCAGAGCGTCGATCTCTTCCTGCGACAAGTAATCTTTACTCGTCATTTTCCTCCGCTCCTTCCACGATCTCGTCAATTTGCACGGCCATGCGGTCCCGGATCGTGCCGGCCGAGCCGATGAACTTCAGCTTCTCGCCGACCCTGATGTGCAGCCCGTCATCGGTGCGCGTGTTCAGCGTGATGACATCGCCCGGCTGCAGACTCAAGAATTCACGGATCGTGATCGTCGAACTGCCGAGCTCGGCAATGATCGGCAATTTGGCCTTGCTGACCCGGCTGTTCAGAATGTCGATCTCTTCAGGCGCGCGGGTCTTCTTCTGCGCGACGAACCAGTGATGCACCGAGAGACGATGCATGATCGGTTCGATGACCACGTGCGGTATGCAAAGGTTGATCATCCCCGTCGTATCGCCGATCTTCGTGCTGAGCGAGATGAGCGCGATCGTCTCGTTCGGCGACACGATCTGCATGAACTGCGGATTGGTCTCCAATCCTTCGAGCCGCGGGTTGATGTCCAGCACCGTCTTCCACGCTTCCGCCAGGCTGTCCAGCGCCCGGTTGAAGATGCGCTCCATGATGCTGTTCTCGATATCCGTCAGCGCATTGATCTTGGTCGGAGCGTTGCCTTGCCCGCCCAGCATGCGGTCAAGCATGGCGTATGCGACGTTCGGGTGTACTTCGAGCACCATCCGGCCTTCCAGCGGATCGGCTTCGAATATGTTCAGGATCGTCATCTTCGGGATGGACCGAATGAATTCGTCGTACGGCAGCTGTTCGACTTGCACCACGTTGATCTGGACGAACGTTCTCAGCTGTGCGGAGAAATAGGTGGTCAAGTAACGCGCAAAGTTCTCGTGAATGCGCGTCAGGCTGCGCAGATGGTCTTTCGAAAAGCGGACGGCGCGCTTGAAGTCGTAGTTGCGAATCCGCTTTTGCGTTTCTTCTTTCTTCAATTCTTCCGCGTCCATCTCGCCGGATGACAGCGCCGCCAGCAGCGCGTCTATCTCATTCTGCGAAAGTACATCCACCACAATGCTCACCCCCTGGAAGGAACCGGTGCGGCCGTCCGCCGCGATCAGATTCGCTGTATGATGATGTTGGTGATCTCGACCTTGGTCAGTCTGCCGTGCGTCAGTTCGGGATTGATCAGATTGAACAACCTGGCGTTCAATTCATCCTTGCCCTTGGAACCGCGCAGTTCTTCTTCCGTCATGTCGGACAACGTGCGGATGATGATCGGCTTGATGGAAATGTCCTTGATTTTCTCGAATTCTTCCTTTGCTTTCTTGCTGTCAAGCCGGAAGGCGAGACTCATGACGACGACATAATTGGTATCCAGCAGATTGGTGCGGATGTCCTGGATTTCCGCGGTCATTTCAACCCGTTCATCGGCCGTCAGCTTCTCCGGTTCCACCTGTTCGACGATTTTGTCGACCTCGCCGGAACCGCTGCCCGAATCGTTGAACAGCCGGTCATAGATGAAGAAGGCCGCAACGACGATCAACGTAATGGCGAGCAGAATGGTGATCAACCATGGCAACATTCTCTTCATGTCTCAGGCCCCTCCAATTGTTCGCTGCGAATGACGGACGCCACCAGGCCGATTCCGCGCAAGTATTCCTGCGTTCTCGCGATGAGTTCGGCCGCGGGTTCCGAAGCCATCACTTTCTTTCCGGTCAAGAGCGTAATCAGGGTATCCGGAACTTCTTCGATCGTTTCGATCAGAAGCGCGTTGATGACAACCTTCGTCCCGTTCAGGCGCGTCACCTCGATCATGAGTTTCCCCCTTCGCCGCCGCCGCGCGGGGAGGCGGACATGCCGCCTCCCGCCCGGCCTAATGAACGAGCAATCAGCGCTTCAGGTTGACGACTTCCTGCAGAATTTCGTCCGAGGTCGTGATGATGCGGGAATTCGCCTGGAACCCGCGCTGCGCGACGATCATTTCGGTAAATTCCGTCGTAAGATCGACGTTCGACATTTCAAGCTGCCCGGCGATGATGACGCCCGTGCCGGCGTCCGGATCGCCCGGCGCCGTGAACTCGATCTCGCCGTCCGGGTTCGCGTTCGGCGTCACGCGATACAGGTTGCCGCCGATTTTCTCCAGACCGGCCGGGTTCGCGACCCGGATGACCGCGATCTGAATCCCGGTCTCTTCCATCGTGCCGTCCGCGGCGATGGAAATGATCGAGCCGTCCTGTCCGATCGTGAAGGCGGTGACCTCCTCACCGAGAACGACCGGCTCCTCGTCAACGCTCAGCACGAACATGCCGTCGGCGGTGACCAGTTGTCCGGCCGCGTCGAGCATGAAGTTGCCCGCCCGGGTCAGATACGGCACTTCCTGGTCTTCCGAAGCGTAGACGGCGAAGAATCCGTCACCGTCGATGCGCAGGTCCGTCGCGACGTTCGTCGTCATCGCGCTGCCGGGCGTGTGAAGCGTATCGATTGCCGAGATCGCGACGCCGAGTCCGACCTGTTTCGGATTGACGCCCCCGGTCACGCCTTCCTCCGGCGGCGTGACGCCGGCAACCGTCTGGCTCAGAATATCCTTGAACATGACGCGTCCGGCCTTGAAGCCGATCGTGTTGACGTTGGCGATGTTGTTGCCGATGACGTCAAGCTTCGTCTGGAAACCGCGCATGCCGGACACGCCGGAATACATGGATCTCAACATGGGATTCGTCCAACCTCCCGTTGCGTCTTGATTTGGCGCGGCCGCTTCCATCGATCCGCGGCCGCAGGGCCTCCGTCAAGGTCCAGCCCTTCATGAGATGACTACGGCGCTGTCGATCTGGGTAAACACGTTGCCTTCCGCTGAACCGCCGTCGAGCGCCGTCACGACCGTCTTCGAAGGCACGTTGACGATCATCGCGATGTCCCGGTACAGGATAAGGGAATCCTTCGCGCCCTTCGCCTCGGCCGCTTCGACCGCCGAGACGATTTTGCACAGTTGTTCGGGCTTCAGGGTGATGCCCCGCTGCTGCATCCGCATTTCCGCGTGCCGGCTGAACTTCAGCTCGCCCGCCCTGAGCAGCGTCTGGAACGATACGCCTTCATCCGCCCCGGCCTGCTGCTTCCGGGGCTGCGCGGCGCCTCCGATGCCGAGCGGCTGCCTCGCCGGATACAACTGTCCGATCCGGATTCCGTCAGCCATCGGCTTCGCCTCCTCCGGGCAGCGACATCGACGTGATCATGTCCAGCGCCAGTTCCCGGTCGCCAACCTTGGCCAGCGGCTCGCCATCGCGGACGACGATCGAATCGACGACGCCCCGCTTCGTCACCGGCTGTCCCGTCACCTGGTCCATCTCGACCCATTCCACGACCTTGCCGATCAGGCTGGACGCGATGCCGAGATTGTGCCTCAGCGCCGACATTTCGCTCGCCAGGTTCATCAGTTGCTCAACCGACGTAAACTGCGCCATCTGGGCGATGTACTCGGTGTTCGAAAGCGGTTCGAGCGGATTCTGGTTGCGGAGCTGGGTGACGAGCAGCGTCAGGAACGCATCCTTGCCCAGCACGTTCTTGTCCTTGTCGGTTGCCGCCGCCCTGACGTTCGAGACGTGATAGGACGGCCAGACAACGCCTGCCATTCGTTCTCACCTCCGCCTGAGACTTTCCGGAACGATCCGTCAAGCCTTCACATTAATGGCGCGTCCGTAACCGAGCTCCCGGGCCGCGGTCTGTTCGAGCAATTCCGTCTCGAAGACGGTCAGCGGCTCCTCGCCGCGCTTGCTTCTGCCGCCTTCATGCCGTTCGTGCCCGCCGCGCTGCCGCTGCTCCTGGAACAGCTGGCTCTGCGCCGCCGCGCTGCCGTAGGTCACTTCCAGTCTGTCAACCTGGATGCCCTGGCTCTGAAGGGCGCCGCGAAGCACGACGAACTGGTTCTCGATCAGGTCTTTCGCAATCGCGTTCTCCGTCATGAACTGCGCCGTCAGCTGCCCGTTCTGCAGGGTGATGCGGACGGCCACCTCGCCGAGATGCTCCGGTACGAGCAGGATGCGGGCTTCCGACACCCCGTTCGAAGCGCTTAGACTCATCTGTCTGACCGCCATGCCCGAAATGACTTCATGGAACCGTTCCACCGGAACGGTGTGCACGGGCTGGCGAGTAGCCGCCTCCGTCCGGACGGTCTCAGCCGCCGCGCTGCCGTAGGTCACTTCCAGTCTGTCAACCTGGATGCCCTGGCTCTGAAGGGCGCCGCGAAGCACGACGAACTGGTTCTCGATCAGGTCTTTCGCAATCGCGTTCTCCGTCATGAACTGCGCCGTCAGCTGCCCGTTCTGCAGGGTGATGCGGACGGCCACCTCGCCGAGATGCTCCGGTACGAGCAGGATGCGGGCTTCCGACACCCCGTTCGAAGCGCTCAGACTCATCTGTCTGACCGCCATGCCCGAAATGACTTCATGGAACCGTTCCACCGGAACGGTGTGCACGGGCTGGCGAGCAGCCGCCTCCGTCCGGACGGTCTCAGCCGCCGCGCTTGCGGACTGCGGCCCGACGGCCTGCGTGATCGGCGTCAGATCGGCCGATTCGGCTGCGGCAGCCTGAACGGACTCTGCCGGGGCAATCGTCTGCGGCTGTGCATTCACTGCCGGGCCGTTGACGTTCGCTCCCTTCAGCGCCGCGTTCTGAACCGTTCCGGCCTCCGCGCCGCTCTGCTGCTGCGCCTCCGTCACGACCGCTGCAACCGATGCCTGCATCGGCCGGGCAAGCCGCGCCAGCAAAGCCTCCGCCGAAGAGCGGGTTTCCGTTCCCGTCGTCTTGATGTCTACGGTCTGCCGGGCTTCGGCTGCCGCGTCCCGGTTCGCTTCATCCGCCGCGGTGAGCGCTTGTTGCAGCCGATCGATCAGCGCTTCAAACCTCGCGCTCTCCTGCCTGGTGAGCGGTCGGAACGCCCCTTCCGCGAGGAAGGTCCGCACGAAGGCAATCGTCTCATGCAGCCCGCCGCGGAATGCAACGCCGTCCACGGTGTCCGCTTCCGCCGCCATGTCCGCCGGCTGTACCGGCGCTTCTTCCGTCTGGCCGGCATTCGCCAGCGGCAACGGGATGCCGAACATCGCCATCATGACGGCCTGCAGTTCTTCCAAAACGGCGTCGATTTCCGCTTGCTGCTCTTCCGTCAGCGGTTCCGCGCCGTTCTCGATCAATTGAAGGAGCGCGTCCAGCTGGTCGAACAGCGATTTGCCCGGCGTCCCGCCCAGCAGGTCCGCCCATTCTCCGCTTGACAGTTGGTAAGCGATCTGATGGACAACCTGCGTCTGGTTATCCTGCCGAACGGCGCCGCCGGCGCCCGAAACCTGCGCCACGAGCATGCGGCCGAACGCGCCGCCGTTCTGTCCGGACTGCGGATTGGCTCCCGCCGTCTGACCCGTTGCTGCCGGCTGCTGCGCCGATGCTCCCGCCACCGAAGCGGCAATAACCATAGCCGGATTCATTGACATCTGTGTTCACCCCCTTTCAAGCGTTTCGCCGCAGCCGGCCGGCTGCCGGTCAACCGATGATCAGCGGTCGACCAGCTTGTTGACCAGCTGCGCGGTATATTTCGCGTTCTTCTTCTGCATGGCTTCCAGAATGTCCGCCCGTGAAGCAGCCGGAAGCGAACCGAGCAGATCGAGCACTTTGCCCGGATTCAGATCGGCCATCTGCAGCAGAATTTCCGCCGCGCTGTCCGGACTCATCGAGCTGAACGTCGCGCTGAGCTGGCTCGCATCCAGGCTGGTCGAGTTTTCAGCCCGCGCCGTTTCATACTCGTCAAGCCTTGCCTGCAGCGCGGCGATCTGCCGGTCTTTCGCCGGAACCGTATCTTTGAGGCGCACCGTCGCTTCCGCGGCCACCTTCGGGGTCATTTTCTCCATTACGGAGACGCGGATCTCCGGACGCATCGCATCCATGATCAGCACCATTTCTTCCATTGCCATGCTCTCGAGAATCGGCGCTGCCTTGCTCGGCGAAATCTGCCCGAACATCGCGGCCAGCTCGCTTATGCGCGCCTGATATTCCTCGTCGGACAGCTGTCTCTCCGCGCTCGCTTGCGTCATTTCTTCAATCCGGGCCTCAAGCTGCGCCACCGTCTGTTCCAATTCGGCACGAATGCCGGCGAGCTCGGCCAGCTCGGCTTCCTTCTCCGCGAGCTGCGATTCCAGCTCCGCGATTTTCTCTCCCTGATTCCTTTCACGGATCGCGTTCTCATTCAGCGTGTCTTTCCCGGCGGGCGCATCGGGCACGATCCGCTCAAGCACCGGCACCTTGTTCGCCGTTTCGAGCATCCGGTTGTGCAGGTCGGGATTGAACAATGTGAGCAGCACCCCGACCAGCACCAGCGTGAACAGGATCGGCGTCAGGAAGAACATGAATCGTTCCAGTCCGCTGTATGTTTTCTCCGCCTCCACTTCAGCCAAGCGCGTCCCCTCCTTACCTGCCGACGGCGGCCGTCAGTTCGCTGTAAAGACGAACCGTACGGCTGCGATCTCATCCAGTTCGTTCTGTTCCGATCGTTGCTGCATGCGCATGAAGTGTTGGAACGCCCGCTCCTTCGCCTTGAGCCATACTTTTTCATCGACCATCCGGTCGGCCAGAACCTCCCGGCACCGCTCCTTCTCGGCAGCAGCGCGCTGCACGTTCTCCTGCTGTTTCCGGATGGCGGCATTCAAATATTCAACATAGGACTGCATCATCTGCAGCTCGGCCAGACTGGCGCCGGATTCGGCTTCGTTCTGCAGCCGCCCGAGCCATGCGGCAAGTTCCTCCTGCAGTTGCCCGAGCGTCCGTTCTTCCTGTTCCAGCTTGCCGACGGCGGCGGCCAGCAGCCATTCCGCCTGCGTCTTCTCGCTTGATTTCAGGTCGACGATCTTCTGATAAGGGTACCGGTATCTCGCCATCGCACCGCTTAACCTCCCAGGAACTCGCTGAGCAACCGCTGCTGCGACTCCTCGAAACTGACTTTCTCATCCGTCCGTTGCGTGGCGTAACTGCGGATGCGATCGTAATATTCGATCGCGCGATCAATTTCTGCATTGGATCCCCGCTGATACGCCCCTATATTGATGAGGTCTTCCGAATCTCTATAAATGGAAAGCAGGCGTTTGAACTGATTGGCTGCTTCCAGCTGCTCCGCAGGCACGATGTCGTTCATGACGCGGCTGACGGAAGCCAGAATGTCGATTGCCGGATAATGACCTTTGTTCGCCAGGCTGCGGCTGAGCACGATGTGCCCGTCAAGAATGCCGCGGACGGCGTCGGCAATCGGTTCATTCATGTCGTCCCCGTCCACCAGCACCGTGTAGAACGCCGTGATCGAACCGGTTTTGCCGGTTCCCGAACGCTCGAGCAGCTTCGGCAGCATGGCGAAAACCGACGGCGTGTAACCGCGCGTGGCCGGCGGCTCCCCGATGGCGAGGCCGACTTCGCGCTGGGCCATCGCAAACCGCGTGACCGAATCCATCATGAGCATGACGTCCAAGCCGCGGTCGCGGAAATATTCCGCAATCGTCGTGGCAATCAGCGCGCCTTTGATCCGGATGAGTGCCGGCTGGTCGCTGGTCGCGACGACGACGACGGAACGCGCCAGTCCTTCCGGGCCGAGATCCCGCTCGATGAATTCGAGCACTTCGCGGCCCCGCTCGCCGATGAGCGCGATGACGTTCACATCGGCCGACGTGTTGCGGGCGACCATGCCGAGCAGCGTGCTCTTCCCGACGCCGGAGCCGGCGAAAATGCCGACCCGCTGTCCGCGTCCCACGGTGAGCAGCCCGTCGATCGCGCGCACGCCGATGCCGAGCGGTTCGGTTACCCGCGGACGGAAGAGCGGATTGGAAGGAACATTGTGCGTCGAGTAGTGCGCCATGCGCACCGGTATGCGCGAACCGTCGAGCGGCTGTCCGAGCCCGTCAAGCACTTTGCCGAGCAGCTCGCTGCCGACCGGCACGGTCAACGGTTTCCCGGTGCTGACGACATCGCAGCCCGGACCGACGGCATGCAGTTCACCGAGCGGCATCAGCAGCACCTTGTTGTTGCGGAAGCCCACAACCTCCGCCTTGATCGGCTTGCCCGATTTGGCGGGATAGATGAGGCACACATCGCCGACGCTCGCATCCGGCCCCTCCGACTCGACGGTCAGACCGATGACCTGCGTCACTTTGCCGTTCATCCGCACCGGATCGACGGAACGGAGCACTTCAAGATAGGGCTCGCTGTCAAGCTTGTACGCCTTCATCCGCGTGCCTCCGCTCCCCGGCCTCCGCCGCAGCCTGCAGCAGCGCCTGTTTGATTTCTTCCAGCTGGGTGTCGATGCGCGCGTCAATGCTGCCGAAAGAAGTGCGGATGACGCATCCGCGGTCCGTCACGGTCGGATCCGGCACAATCTGCAGCTCGGCCTGAGAATCGACGGCCATTTCCAGCTCGTCGCGCGCCGCCATGACGAACGACAGTTGATCCGGAGCCACGCACAGCGTAACAAGGCCCTGTTCCCGCCGCCGCGCCAGCGACTTGCGGATCAGTTCAATCGTCCATTCGGGCGAGCGTTCCAGTTCGCGGTCGATGATCTTGCCCGCGATGGCGACGCTGAGTTCAACCAGGAACGGTTCCGCTTCCTGGATGATTTGCTCTTTGATACGATAAGCTTCTTCGAGCAGCGCCTTCGCTTCGGCGATTCTGCCCGTCCATTCCTGCCGGACGGCTTCCTCGGCTTCGGCGCGGCCTTCCGCGTACCCTTGCTCGTAGCCGTCCCGGCGGGCGGTCTCCGTAATCTCGAGATCTTGCGCGCGTCGTTCCTGCCACCACTGCTCGATCTGTTCTTCGGCGCTGCGCCTCGCCTGCTCGGCCTGTTCCGCCGCCTGGCGGATGCGCTCTTCGGCCTCGGCTTCGGCGTCGCGCAGAATCTGTTCCCTTAAAGCCGCCGTCTGAGGGTCCGGCCCGTTCTGGTCGTCACCATCCTGCGACATGGCAGCCGGCCGGTGCTTCCGGATCAGTTCCAGCCGCCTCAGGTCATCGAGCGAGACGACGTGGGACGATTTGATCAGGTTAGACAATGATGTCGTCACCTCCGCCGCGCGCGATAATGATCTCGCCGGCTTCTTCCAGCCTGCGGATCGTCGCTACGATGCGCGTCTGCGCTTCTTCGACGTCACGCAGCCGGACGGGTCCCATATATTCCATTTCTTCCTTGAAGGTTTCGGCCATCCGCTTCGACATGTTGCGGAAGATGACCTCGCGGACTTCTTCGCTGGCCACCTTGAGCGCAAGCTGCAGGTCCGAGTTCTCGATGTCGCGGATGATGCGCTGGATCGAACGGTTGTCGAGGTTGACGATGTCCTCGAACACGAACATCCGTTTCTTGATCTCTTCCGCAAGCTCCGGGTCCTGGATCTCGAGCGAGTCGAGAATGGTCCGTTCCGTGCCGCGGTCTACGCCGTTCAGGATCTGCACGATCGATTCGATGCCGCCCGCCATCGTATAGTCCTGGGTAACGGTCGACGACAGCTTCTGCTCGAGAATCCGTTCGATCTGCGTGATCACTTCCGGCGATGTGCTGTCCATCAAGGCGATGCGCCTCGCCACATCGGCCTGTTTGTCCTGCGGCAGTGCCGACAGGATTGCCGCGGCCTGCTCCGGCTGCAGGTACGACAGCACCAGCGCGATGGTCTGTGAGTTCTCGTTCTGAATGAAGTTGAAAATTTGCGCCGGATCGGCTTTCCGCGCGAAATCGAAGGGCCGGACCTGAAGCGTCGCGGTCAGCCGGTTGATGACTTCCATTGCCTTGTGTTCGCCGAGCGCTTTCTCCAGGATCGTCTTCGCATACTGGATGCCGCCCTGCGATATGTATTCCTGGGCCATGCAGATCTGGTGAAACTCGGTCAGGATCGCCTGTTTCTCGGCGCTGTCGACCTTGCGGACATTCGCGATTTCCAGCGTCAGCTGCTCAATCTCTTCGTCACGCAAATGCTTGAAAATGTGCGCCGACACCTCCGGACCGAGCGTGATCAGCAGAATGGCCGCTTTCTGTCTGCCCGTCAATGCTTGCGGTGTCGCTGCCCTTGCCATCGTTCCACCTCTATTCATCCACTAGCCACGTGCGGAGCAGATTGACGAAATCGTCCGGTTTGCGTTTCGCGAAATGTTCCAGTTGTCTGCGCATTTGCGTCTCGGTCGTCACCTGATCGAGATCGATCGTCGGCAGTTCCACCTTCGGCTGCTCGGCTTCAAGCGCAGCCGCTTCCTCTTCCGCCGCAATCCGGTCAAGTCTCCGCTTGCGCAGGTAGAGGAACAGCGCGACGAGCAGGATGGCAGCGAGCGCGCCCGCGATGGCGAGAATCGTCGGAAGCGTCACACCGGACGAACCGCCTGCGGTGTCCTGGACGAACGGCTGCGAGATAAGGGAAACCTTGCTCGCGACCACATCGTCGTTCGACAGGTCAAGTCCCGATTGCGCCAATTGCGTACGCACCAGCCGGGTCAGATAATCCATGACGAAGGCGCGGTTTTCTTCGGTCAGCACGCCTTCCTGGATGCCGATGCCGATCGACAGATCCTTGACGACGAACGGAGCCGACACGATCTGGTTCTGGATCCGGCTGACTTCATAGTTCGAAATGCGCGAATTCTCTTCCGAGCTGCTCGTGCTGGACCCGTCGATGGCATCATAGCCGGGAATGTCGGTTTCGCCTGTGCCGGCGACGCCTCCGGGTCCCGTCGTGCCCGTGGTCGAGCTGGAGCGGATCTCTTCGCTGATCACGACGCCGGTCGTGCTTCCTTCCTGCGGCTGAACGAGATTCTCCACCGATGTCTTCTGGTCGAAGTTGAGCGTGCTGTTCACGCTGACCGCGAGATTCTCGGCGCCCACCATCTGGCCGAGGAACTGCTGGATCTCCCGCTTCAGGTCGGACTCATATTTGCGCTGGATCCTGAATTGCGCTTCCGCTGCCGACGAGGCGAAATTGACACCGCCTCCCGCTTTCTCGGAAGCGACGAGTTCCCCTTGCGGGCTGGAGATCGTGATGTTCTCGACGCTCAAGTTGGGAACCGCCGTTTTCACCAGGTTGTAATAGGCGTCAATCTGGTCCTGCGTGGGGCGGAATCCCCGTTTGAACTCGATCGTGACCGATGCCGAAGCCTGATCCCTTTCATCGTTCAGGAACACGGACTCTTCCGGAAGATTGATGAGCACGTTGGAGCGCTGAACGCCTTCCATCGAATTCAGCAGCCGCTGCACTTCCCCGTTCAGAGCGTCGCGGTAGCGAACGTTGAACTCGTTGTCGGTCATCCCGAACTGGGAACCGGAATCCCTGAACGATTCAAAGCCGATCGAGCCGTTGCGGACGATGCCCATGGAGCCGATTTCCACTTTCACCCGCGAAGCGGCGGAAGCGGGCACCGAAATGCTCGTGCCGTCGTTGCCGAGCTTGTACGGAATTCCTTCGGCGTTCAGATGTTCCATGATGGCCGCGGCGTCCGTGGCGTCCAGGTTCTGGAACGCCAGCTCGTATTCTGTTCTGGAGAACAGGTACGTCAGAACGACAATCAGCAGGATGAGGCCGCCCGCTGTCGCAGCAAGATAGATCCGCTGCTTCTTGCCGAATTGCTGCCAATATTGCGCGACGCGTTCGCGGTATTGGGCAAGTCTCTCGTTCACGTTTTCACCTCACCCGGTATCTGTGCTATGACGTTTGGTGCGATCAGACCTGCATTCTCATAATTTCTTGATACGCTTCGATCACCTTGTTGCGTATCTGAGCGGTGAGCTGAAGACTGAGCTTGGCCTGTTCGGAGACAATCATCAGCTCCGACACATCCGCATCGCCGACAATGAACCGTTCGGTCGTCTGCCGGACGGCGTTTTCCTGCTGCGCCACGCTGTCAATCGCCTGCTTCAGATAGTCGTTGAACTGCTCCATCGATTCTGCAGGCGTCTGCCTGTTCACGCCGGCAACGGTACCCAGCAGCGATCCGGCGCCGGTCAATCCCTGGATCATATGCAATTAAACCTCCGTTTCAAGATCAGGTCTGTCTGCCGATTTCCAGCGCTTTGGTGAACATGGCTTTCGATGCGTTGAGGGCCGTCACGTTGGCTTCATACGAACGGGTCGCGGAAATCATGTCCACCATTTCCTTCAGGATGTCGACGTTCGGCATCCGGACATACCCGTTCTCATCCGCATCGGGGTGGGCCGGATTGTACACCAGTTTGGCAGGCGTGGAATCTTCCACGATTCGCGCCACCTTGACGCCGGACGACCGGCGTTCGCCGCCGGACAATTTCGCGTTCAGCATGTTCGAGAACGAATTCCGGACCGGTTCGAGGACGACCAACTTGCGCGCATAGGGCTCCCAACGGCCGTTCACGAACCGTCCGCGGTTTGTCTCCGCGTTCGCGATGTTGGATGAGATGATGTCCATCCTGAGCCGCTGTGCGGTCAGCGCGGAAGCGCTGGCTTCAAAACCGTCATTCAATCTCAAGGCGGTTATCTCCCTTCAATTCCGAACCGAAGCATCGAGATCTCGTGATTGAGCTGTTGGATCAGGGCGTTGTAGCGCAGCTGGTTCTTGGCGAGCAGCGCCATTTCGCGATCAATGTCGACATTGTTCGCGCTGTTGTGCATCGACGTGCTGTCGTCCGTCACCAGCTTCGGCTTGACAACGCTTCCCGATCCGCCGAACGGAATATGCTTCTCATGCGTCCGACGGGCGACCAGCTTGGGCGCCTGACTGCCCAACCGGCCGGCCAGCAGCTCCTCAAACAGGACTTCAGACCGTTTGAATCCGGGGGTGTCGACATTTGCGATGTTGTCGGCGATGACCTGCTGCCGCAGTTCCGCTGCCGATATGGCCCCCTTGAGCCTGGCCATATCGGCCCCGCCCAGCACATTCATCAATAATCCCCGCCTTTCTGCATGGTTTTTTCCGGCTAATCTTTGGTACCTAATTCAACAAATAATAGGTAATTCCTGCTTCTTATCGACAAATCCCTATAAAAATCAACAGTAGTCTTGTCGATATAGAAAAGATTGCGACAGCCGGAATCCAAAACTTGCCGACATTTCTAATGATGAATTTTTTTTAATCTGGTCACAATATGAAAAAAGCACTATCTTCTCAGAGGAAGATAGTGCTTTTTATAGCCGATGCGGTTATCTTACAAATGTCTTACGACCTCATTTTGTCGAGTTCCTGCAGCAATTGAGGATTAAGAATCTTAATATATGTGCCTTTCATCCCAAGGGATCGCGTCTCAATAACGCCCGCACTTTCCAGCTTTCTCAGCGCATTGACGATAACCGAACGTGTAATGCCTACCCGATCTGCGACTTTGGAAGCAACCAGCAGTCCTTCCTGCCCATCCAGTTCTTCGAAAATATGTTCGACTGCTTCCAGCTCGCTGAAGGACAGGGAATTGACCGCCACCAGAACGGCCGCTCTGCTTCTCGCTTCCATTTCAATTTCCTCTGCCCGTTCGCGCAGAATCTCCATGCCGACAATTGTCGAACCGTATTCCGCCAGAATGAGATCGTCCTCTCCGAAAGGACCGGTGTCTCTGGTAAGAACAAGGGTTCCGAGCCGGTCGCCTCCGCCGATGATCGGAACGACCGTCATGATCCGGTGTTCGGACATCTCGGGAAACGTGACGGCAATGCCGGGATCGGGCTCGGTATTTGTCACCGTCTCCTGCATGTTCATGAACCGTTCGTTCGTCTCCGGCGGAAAATGGATTTCGCCGGTTGATGATACAGCGCGTATATGATCATTTTCCCAGGGACGCGCGGCCGCGCAGCCGAGCAATTTCCCCCTTCGGCTGACGACGAATACATGGGCTTGAATCGTCGAACCCAGCACCTCGGCCATCTCCCGAAAATTAAGCGGCTTTCCGGCTGCTCGCTGCAACAGCCGGTTCAGCGCCCTGGTCTTTGCTAACAATGTCATGCCTGATCCTCCCGAGATCTCCGCAGCCGGCAGCATTCCGCCCGGGCGGCGTTGCCGGAGCATTATAGAATATATTGGCTAAGATCGCGGTTCTGCGCAATATCGCCGACTTTCTCCCGGACATATTCCGGCGTGATCGCGAAATGCTCCAGGTTGAGCTCCGGCGCCTCGAACGACAAATCTTCGAGCAGCTTCTCCAAGATCGTGTGAAGCCGCCGGGCGCCGATATTTTCGGTCCGCTGGTTCACGTCGGCCGCGATTTGCGCCAGTTCGCGGATCGCTTCTTCCGTAAATTCGATGTGAATTCCTTCCGTTTCGAGCAGCGCGGCATATTGCTTGGTCAGCGCGTTCTTCGGCTCGGTCAGGATCTTCACGAAGTCGTCCAGCGAAAGGCTGGACAGTTCCACCCGGATCGGAAATCTGCCCTGCAGCTCAGGGATGAGATCCGCCGGTTTGGCGATATGGAAAGCCCCTGCGGCGATAAAAAGCACGTGGTCGGTCTTCACCGGACCGTACTTCGTCATGACGGTCGAACCTTCGACGATCGGCAGAATGTCGCGCTGCACGCCTTCGCGGGACACGTCGGGGCCCGTACCGCGGCTGGGGCTTGCGATCTTGTCGATTTCGTCGATGAAAATGATGCCGGATTGTTCGGCTCGGCGCGTCGATTCCGCGATGACGTCGTCCATGTCGATCAGCTTGTTCGCTTCTTCCTGGATGAGCACCTTGCGCGCTTCCTTGATCGGAAGCTTGCGTTTCTTCACCCGCTTCGGCAGCAGATGGCCGAACAGTTCCTGCATGTTCATGCCGAACGTCTCCATCCCCTGCCCGGGCAGCATGTCGAGCATGTTGGGGCCCGCGTCCTCCACCTCGATCTCGACCAGTTCGTTTTCCAGCTCGCCCGCAGCCAGCCGCTCGCGCACCACCCTCCTGCGCTCGGCAATGGCCGAATCCAGCTCGGGCTCTTCCTGCGTCGTGCCTCCCTGCTGGCCGAACAACATCTCGAGCGGATTGCGGTTGCTCTTCGGTTTCTGCCCGCTCGGCACAAGCAGCTGAACGAGCCGTTCGTTCGCCTGACGCTCCGCCTTGTCCCGCACCTGTTCCGTCCGCTCGGCCTTGACCATCCGGATCGCCGTCTCCACGAGATCGCGCACCATCGACTCCACGTCGCGTCCCACGTAGCCGACTTCCGTAAACTTCGTCGCTTCCACCTTGACGAACGGCGCGCTGACCAGCTTCGCCAGTCTCCGGGCGATCTCCGTCTTGCCGACTCCCGTCGGACCGATCATCAGAATATTCTTCGGCACGATCTCATCCCGCAGCGACTCATCCAGTTTGCTGCGGCGGTAACGATTGCGCAGCGCAACCGCAACGGCGCGCTTGGCGGCTTTCTGCCCCACGATGTACTTGTCGAGTTCCGCGACAATCTGACGCGGTGTGAGCGCTTCGCTGCTCATCTGGTTCCCTCCGATCGCCTGCCGCTTGACCGGCAAGGAATTAGATTTCTTCAAGGATGATCTGCCGGTTCGTATAAACGCAAATATCGGCGGCCGTCTCCAGCGCCGCCCTGGCCATCTCGCCCGCCGTAAGGCCCGGCGCATGCCGCTTCAGGGCGCGCGCAGCCGCCAGCGCGAATCCGCCGCCGGAACCGATCGCCAGAATGCCGTCGTCCGGCTCGATGATCTCGCCGCTTCCGGACAGCAAGAGCAGTCCGGAAGCATCCATGACGATCATCATCGCTTCCAGCCGCCTGAGCACCCGGTCGGACCGCCAATCCTTCGTCATCTCGACGGCGGCGCGCTGAAGGTTGCCCTGATGTTCCTCGAGCTTGCCTTCAAACTTCTCGAACAGGGTGATCGCATCCGCCACCGCGCCGGCGAATCCGGCGACAACCTGCCCGCGGTACAGCCGACGCACCTTCTTCGCCGTATGTTTCATCACCATGTTGCTGCCGAACGTCACCTGGCCGTCGCCGGCGATGGCGCCGCGGCCTTCATGGCGCACGGCGCAGATTGTGGTGGCGTGGAACGTCGTATCCATCGCGTCTCACTCCTTTCGCTGTCTCTTGCAGCGGATAATGCCATCGTCAGGCCAGCGTGCGCTTGAACGCCTCCAGCGTTTCAAGCGCGCGCCGGGCAATCGCTTCGTTCTTCTCCTTCTTCCCCCGGATGCGTTCCGCAAGCGGCGGGAACAGCCCGAAATTGGCGTTCATCGGCTGAAAATTACTGAAATCGGCGGTCGTGATGTAATGCGCCATGCTGCCGTGCGCCGTCTCCTGCGGCGGCACGACCGGATCGAGTCCGCGCGCGAGCCGGCCCGCGTTGATGCCGGCCAGCAGCCCCGAAGCGGCGGATTCGACGTAGCCTTCAACACCGGTCATCTGACCGGCAAACAGCAGCGTCTCCCTGCCCTTGAACTGGTACGTGGGCTTCAGCAGCTTCGGCGAGTTGATGAACGTGTTGCGGTGCATGACGCCGTAACGGACGAATTCCGCCTGCTCGAGCCCCGGAATCATGCCGAACACCCGCTTCTGTTCGCCCCACTTGAGGTGGGTCTGGAAGCCGACAAGGTTGTACAGCGTGCCGGCCGCATTGTCCTGCCGAAGCTGCACGACGGCGTAGGGCAATTTCCCCGTTCGGGGGTCGGGAAGGCCGACCGGCTTCAGCGGTCCGAACAGCAGCGTCTGGCGGCCGCGCGCGGCCATCACTTCGATCGGCATGCAGCCTTCGAAATAGATCTCCTTCTCAAATTCCTTCAGCTCCGCCTTCTCCGCCGTCACCAGCGCGTCGTAGAAGGCGTTGAACTGCTCCTCCGTCATCGGGCAGTTCAGGTATGCGGCTTCCCCTTTGCCGTACCGGGACGCCATGTACACTTTCTCCATGTCGATCGAGTCCCGTTCGACGATCGGGGCGGCCGCGTCGTAGAAGTAGAAGTACTCTTCGCCGAGCAGCTCCCGGATGCGCTCCGAGAGCGCCGGAGACGTGAGCGGACCGGTGGCGACGACAACGATGCCCTCAGCCGGAATCTCCGTCACCTCTTCGTTCCGCACCTCGATCAGCGGATGGTTCCGAATGCTGTCGGTCACCGCTGCCGAGAAGCCGTCCCGGTCGACGGCCAGCGCGCCTCCCGCCGGTACGGCATGGGCGTCGGCCGAACGGAGAATGAGCGATCCGAGCCGGCGCATCTCTTCCTTCAGCACGCCGACCGCGTTTGTCAGCCCGTTCGCGCGCAGACTGTTGCTGCATACCAGCTCTGCAAATTTGTCCGTGTGATGCGCGGGCGTGCTTTTGGCCGGCCGCATCTCATAGAGGGTGACCGGCACGCCCTGGGAAGCGATCTGCCAGGCGGCTTCGCTTCCCGCAAGTCCCGCGCCGATCACGGTCACATGTTTGCTCCCCACTGTCGCTATGCTCCTTTCACAGACGCCGGACAGGACAGCGGCATCGGGCATTGCCCGATGCCGGCTAGGCTTGTTCCTGTTCTTCCGGCATCTCCTCGCTGTGGCCGCATTCCGGGCACAGCAGCTTGCCGCCGGAGCGGCTGCGTTTTTCGACCAGCCGGCTTTCGCATACGGGACACGATTTGTCCGACGGACGGTCCCACGACACGTAGTCGCAGCCGGGGTACTTGTCGCAGCCGTAGAAAATTCGGCCTTTCTTGCTTCGCCGCTCGATGATTCGGCCTTCCCCGCACTTCGGGCAGGAGACGCCGATATCTTTCAGAATCGGCTTGGTGTTCCGGCATTCCGGGAAGCCGGAGCAGGCGAGAAACTTGCCGAACCTGCCCATCTTGTAAACCATCGGCCGGCCGCATTTGTCGCAAGTCTCGTCCGATACTTCTTCCTGCAGCTCCACTTCCCGCATTTCGTCTTCGGCGATCTTCAGCCGCTTCGAGAACGGTTCGTAGAACTCGTTCAGCACCTCGACCCAGTCTTTCTTGCCTTCCTCGACATGGTCGAGATCATCTTCCATGTGGGCGGTGAACTCGACGTTCAGAATTTCGGGGAAAAACTCCTCCATCAGCTGGTTGACGAGCAGGCCGAGTTCGGTCGGAACGAATTTCTTGTCCTCGATCGCGACGTAGCCGCGCTTGTGGATCGTCTCCAGCGTCGGCGCATACGTGCTCGGCCGCCCGATGCCGAGTTCTTCAAGCGCCCGGACGAGACGGGCTTCCGTATAACGCGGCGGCGGCGACGTAAAATGCTGCTTCGGCTCAATGGCCGTGCGCTCGACGGTCATGCCTTCCCGCAGCGGCGGCAGCAGATTTTCCTCGTCGGAGGGGCCGTCGTCGCTCCCTTCCACGTACACCTTCATGAAACCCGGAAACTTGATCTTCGAACCTGTCGCCCGGAACGTCGCGCGTCCCGCCTTGATGTCGACCGTCATCGTGTCGAGCACGGCGGAGCTCATCTGGCTGGCGGTGAATCGTTCCCAGACCAGCTTGTAGAGGCGGTACTGGTCTTTCGTCAGATAAGGCTTCACCGTTTCCGGATCGCGATGGATCGACGTCGGCCGGATCGCTTCGTGGGCATCCTGCGCGTTCGAATTTCTCTTCGCGTAGACACGGAACTGTTCCGGTGCATATTCCGCGCCGAATTTCTCCACAATGTAGGCTTTCGCTTCTTCCTGGGCGACCGGGGAAATGCGGGTCGAGTCGGTGCGCATGTACGTGATCAGACCGACCGATCCTTCCCTGCCGATGTCGACGCCTTCGTAGAGCTGCTGGGCGATCGACATCGTCTTCGCCGCGCGGAAGCCGAGTTTGCGCGCCGCTTCCTGCTGCAGCGTGCTCGTAATGAACGGAGGCGCCGGATTGCGGAGCCGTTCGCGCTCTTTCACCTCGGAGACGACGAACGGCTGGCCTTCGATCGCGGCCAGCACCTGCTGCACTTCCTGTTCGTTCGGCAGCTCCTTCTTCTCGTTATCCAGCGCGTGGAATTTCGCTTCGAACGGCAGATTGTCCTGGACCAGCCGCGCGGTGATCGTCCAATACTCTTCCGGCACGAACGCATTGATCTCGTTCTCCCGGTCGATGATCAGCTTGACCGCGACCGACTGGACGCGCCCCGCGGACAGGCCTTTCTTCACTTTCTTCCATAATAATGGACTGATCTTGTAGCCGACGAGCCGGTCGAGGATGCGCCGGGCCTGCTGGGCGTTGACCAGGTCCATGTTGATCGGACGCGGCGACTTGAACGCATCCTTGACCGCCTGTTTCGTGATCTCGTTGAACACGACGCGGCAGGCTTCCCCCTGGTCCAGTTCGAGATAATGGGCGAGATGCCAGGCGATCGCTTCGCCCTCGCGGTCGGGGTCCGCCGCAAGATACACTTTCTTCACTTTCTTGCTCGCGTCTTTCAGCTCTTTCAGCACGCTGCCCTTGCCGCGGATCGTGATGTATTTCGGCTGGAAGCCGTTTTCGATCTCGACGCCGGTCTGGCTTTTGGGCAGGTCGCGGATGTGGCCCATTGACGCTTTCACGATATATTTGCTGCCGAGATATTTGCTGATTGTCTTCGCCTTCGCCGGCGATTCGACAATGACAAGCGAATCAGCCATAGATCAGCCTCTCCTCTGCGGGTTCAGATTCCGATCTCAACGGACGCTGTACAGGGAACCCGGATGCTGCTCGATTTTGCGTTTTAATGTTAAATTTATCAGAAGAGCATGTAAATGTCCAAACGGAATGCCGGTGAGCTCCGCCAGTTCGTCGGATGTCTTCGGCCCTTCCTGCAGAAGCTGCACGATGCGGCGCTCCTCCTCCGTCATGCCTTCCTCCGCTTGGCGCGCCGCTTCAAGCACCCTGCGCCGGCTCTCGAGGCCGGCCTCGGAGAGCCACAGATCGGCCATCACATCTTCCGGACCCGTGAGCAACTTGGCCTTCTCGCTCTTGATCAGCATGTTCGTGCCCTTGCTCTTCGGCGAGCCGATCATGCCGGGAACGGCGAACAGCTCGCGGTCGAAATCCCTCGCCAGATCAGCCGTGATGAGCGAGCCGCTCCGTTCCGCCGCCTCGACGACGATCGTGCCCCGCGTCATGCCGGCGATGACCGCGTTGCGCGCCGGAAACAGGCCCGGATGGCCGGGCGTACCGAGAGGAAACGGCGAAACGAGAAGCCCCTGCTCGGCGATCCGCTGGTAGAGCGGCGCGTTCTGCGGCGGATAGATGGTGCCGATCGGCGTGCCGAGCACCGCGATCGTGCTGCCGGAGCCGCGCAGCGCGGCTTCGTGGGCGCAGGCGTCGATGCCTCGGGCGAGTCCGCTGACGATCGTGATGCCGACGTCGGACAGCCGCTCGGCGAGCATCCGCGCCGTCTGCCGGCCGTATGCGGTCGGGAGGCGCGTGCCGACGACCGCGTAGGCCGGATAATTCAGCAATTCCTTGCGCCCCTGCACGTAGAGGACGGCGGGCGGATTCCTCAATTGGCGCAGCAGCTCGGGATAATCCTCATCCTCGACGGTCACCCATTCCACGCCCATGCCGGCGTAAAGCCGCTTCCGCTCCTCCGTGAACGAACGCGACAGCGAACGCCGGACGGCGTCCGCGCGCAGCGGGGGCAATCCGAATTCGATCCACTCTTCTTCCGAGTAATGCACGCAGGCCTCCAGGAGCTCCCGCTCCCGAAGCTCCCGGATCGTGGCGGGCCCCACGCCCTCCGTCTCGTGAAGGGCAAGCAGAATGTCCCGCCGCGTCCAACCCTGACCCATGACATGACTCCTTTCCATGGGCCGCACGCATTCTCATCCTATTGTGCGTCACGCGGAAACAGAATGCAAGCGGCGCATCAAGATTTGGGTGATGGCAAAGCAAACAGCCTTCCCTTCTCCCGTACATGCGGGAGCCGGGAAGGCTGCCTGCCTTCCTGCGGTTTAAGCAAACCGCGGAACCGATAAATTGTACGCTGATCCGTTCAACCGCTTATTTGCGGGTGATGCACTTCTCGAGCAGTCCGCGCTCTTCGAGCACGGATACAAGCGTTGCGCCCATCTCGGCCGGCGTCGGCGCCACCTTGATGCCGCACGATTCGAGCTTCGCGATCTTTTCGGCTGCCGTGCCCTTGCCGCCGGAGATGATCGCGCCGGCATGGCCCATCCGCTTGCCCGGAGGCGCGGTTGCGCCGCCGATGAAGCCGACAACCGGCTTCGTCATGTTCGCCTTGATCCACTCGGCCGCCTCTTCTTCGGCCGTGCCGCCGATTTCGCCGATCATGATGACCGCGTACGTGTCGGGGTCTTCGTTGAACATCTTCAGAATGTCGATAAATTCCGATCCTTTGACCGGGTCGCCGCCGATGCCGACGGCCGTCGATTGCCCGATGCCGCGCGTCGTCAGCTGATGCACCGCTTCATACGTCAGCGTGCCGCTGCGCGATACGACGCCGACATGGCCTTTCGTATGGATATAGCCCGGCATGATGCCGATCTTGCACGCGTCGGGCGTGATGACGCCCGGGCAGTTCGGTCCGATGAGGCGCGTCTTCTTGCCTTCCATGTAGCGCTTCACCTTGACCATGTCCAGGACCGGGATGCCTTCCGTAATGCAGATGACGAGCTCCAGCTCCGCGTCGACCGCTTCCATGATCGCGTCGGCCGCGAACGCCGGCGGAACGTAGATGACCGAAGCGGTCGCACCGGTTGCGTCCACCGCCTCGCGCACCGTGTTGAACACCGGCAGCTTCGCAACGGTGCCGTTCTCGAGCTGGATCTCGACGGTCGTGCCGCCTTTGCCCGGCGACGTGCCGCCGACCATCTGCGTGCCGTAGTCAAGCGCGCCTTTCGCGTGGAAGAGCGCCGTCTTGCCGGTAATGCCCTGGGTGATGACTTTCGTATTCTTGTCCACCAGAATGCTCATCGAAGGTTCACTTCCTCTATCGTAATGGATCGGTAGGCCTTTACTTTACAAGTTCGACGATTTTCTGAGCCCCGTCGGCCATCGAGTCGGCGGCCGTGATGTTCAGGCCGGACTCGTTCAGCAGCTTCTTGCCGAGCTCGACGTTCGTGCCTTCCAGCCGCACGACGAGCGGACGGTCGAGGCCGAGTTCGCGCGCCGCGGCGATGACGCCTTCCGCAATGACGTCGCAGCGCATGATGCCGCCGAAAATGTTGACGAAAATGCCCTTGACCTTCGGGTCGGACAGAATGATCTTGAACGCTTCCGTCACTTTCTCCTTCGATGCGCCGCCGCCCACGTCAAGGAAGTTGGCCGGCTCGCCGCCGTAATACTTGATGATGTCCATCGTCGCCATCGCGAGGCCGGCGCCGTTCACCATGCATCCGATGTTGCCGTCGAGGGCGATGTAGCTCAGATCGAATTTGGACGCCTGGATCTCCTTCTCGTCCTCTTCGTCGAGGTCCCGCAGCGCGACGATATCCGGATGGCGGTACAGCGCATTGGAGTCAAAGTTGAGCTTCGCGTCCAGCGCAAGGATGTTGCCGTCGCCGGTGACGACGAGCGGGTTGATCTCGGCGATCGAGCAGTCCTTGTCCACGAACGCGTTGTACAGCGCCGTCATGAACTGGACCGCCTTGCCGACGAGCTCGTTCGGAATGTTGATGTTGAACGCCAGACGGCGCGCCTGGAACGGCTGCAGGCCGACGACCGGGTCGATCACTTCCTTGAAAATCTTCTCCGGCGTGCGCGCGGCGACTTCCTCGATCTCCGTGCCGCCTTCTTCGGACGCCATCATGACGACGCGGCCGGTCGAGCGGTCGACGACGACGCCGACGTAGTATTCCTTCTTGATGTCGCAGCCCTGCTCGATGAGCAGCCGCTTCACTTCTTTGCCCTCCGGCCCGGTCTGATGCGTGACGAGCACTTTGCCGAGCAGTTCCGACGCATACTGGCGAACTTCGTCAAGCGACTTCGCCACTTTGACGCCGCCCGCTTTGCCGCGGCCGCCCGCATGGATCTGCGCTTTCACGACGACGACGGACGTGCCGAGCTCCTTGGCGGCCTCGACGGCTTCGTCGACCGTGAACGCCACGCGGCCTTCCGGCACGGATACGCCGTACTGCTTCAAGACTTCCTTGCCCTGATACTCGTGAATGTTCATGCCGATATCCTCCCTCAAGCGTCAGCGGCAGCGCTTACGGTCCGGATGATCCGGGGGCCTGTGCGCCGCAGCCGAAATACAAGTCACAGTATGTACACAAACAACCCTATTGTATCACGAATTCGCCACGGTTGCCTTATTTTTGTCGGAGCGAACGAACACTTTTTGCTATCGGAATGATCTCATTGCGCGAACAAAAGGGAAAGCGGATTTGACACGAAAGCGCCGCAGATGAAAAGTAACCGCCGCATGTTCGCATGTTACAATCGGTGAGAGAACCGGATTCTTCCGGAGGCCATGCGATGAAATTTTTGCCGATCATCTTGACGGCTGTTCTGGGACTCGCCGTCTTGCCGGGCGGATGCGCGGACTCGCAATCGGAAGTACCGGCGGCTTCCGCCGTTTCGGATTACGGTGCGGCGGCAAGGGTGATGACCCGAAACCTGAAAGAAGAAATGTACTTCGTCGATTTGATTGTAAGGGGCACCGTGCTGGAGGTCCGGGAACCATTCACGCGGATTATCGGTGATGTTACCCCGTCCGTGATCGAGGTGGAAGAAGTCATTCACGGCGATTTGGATCAGAAAGCGGTCACGCTGTATCAGCACGGAACGCCGAAAACCGACAAGGACGGCGTCCTGGTGTCGCCCGGGGAAGAAGTGATTCTGCTGCTGATGGAAACGACCGAAGATTTTTATTGGCCGTACGACCCCGGAGCGGGCGTCTGGAAGGTGAAAGACGGCCGCGTGCAATCCGGTCCTTATCGCATGTATGGCACGGTGGAGCCTCATATGTTCGACAGCCTTCAAAACATGAAAGCCGACAAATTCGTCAAAAAAATCCGGAAAGCCGCCGAGAACAAGAAGAAGCCGGAAGGCTTGATGCGGCGGGCGGATTGACAAGACTGCGCGCATCCGCTAAATTTGGAATCGCATGAAATGAATGTGAACACGGAGCGTAAGGAAGCACCTTCATCCGGAGATGGGGGTGCTTTTTTGCATGTATGCGAACGTATGCTGCGCGTCCGTCCAGGGGGTGGAGGCGCTCTGGATCGACGTCGAGACCGATATTTCGCCCGGCCTGCCGCAGGTGAACGTCGTCGGACTGCCGGATCCCGCCGTCCGCGAATCGGTGGAGCGGGTGCGCGCCGCCGTGAAGAACTGCGGCTTTCAGTTCCCGCTGCAGCGCATCACCGTCAATCTCGCGCCGGCCGATCAGCGCAAGGAAGGGACGGCGTTCGATCTTGCGATCGCCGCCGGCATTCTGATCGTCAGCGGCCAGCTGGACGGCGGCCCCTTCGCCGGCACGCTCGTCATCGGCGAGCTGGCGCTGTCAGGCGAGGTGCGGCCCGTTCCCGGCGTGCTGCCGATGGTGGAGCAGGCGAAGCGGCGCGGCATCCGGCGGGTGCTGCTGCCCGCGGGCAACGCGGCCGAAGCCGCGCTGATCGGCGGCATGGACCTGTACGCCGTCACGCACCTGTCGCAGCTCGCAGGCAAAGATTGGGATGCGCTGCGATTCGCCGCTGAGCGACCCGGCCTTGGGCAGATGCGTGCGAACGGCGCCGACGATCCGCTGCAGGCGGATCTCGACTTCGCCGACGTGATCGGCCAGCCGACGGCGAAGCGGGCGGTGCTGACCGCCGCGGCCGGGCGGCACAATCTGCTGCTGTCCGGACCGCCCGGGACGGGCAAGACGATGCTCGTGAGGCGTCTGCCCGGCATCCTGCCCCCGCTGACGGAAGAAGAAGCGCTGAACGTCACGAAAATCTACAGCGCGGCCGGAAAGCTCGGCACCGGCAACGTGTCGCTCATCCGCAGCCGGCCGTTCCGCTCGCCCCATCATACGATTTCGGCCGGCGGGCTCATCGGCGGCGGGTCCGTGCCGAGGCCCGGCGAAGTGACGCTGGCGCACGAGGGCGTCCTGTTCCTCGACGAATTGCCCGAGTTCTCGCGCCAGGCGCTCGAAGCGCTGCGCCAGCCGCTGGAGGACCGCGAGGTGACGATCGCCCGGTCCCGGGCGGTGTTCCGGTTCCCGGCCCGCTTCATGCTGGCCGCCTCGATGAATCCGTGTCCGTGCGGTTTCCATCTGCACGAGACGGAGGACCAGCGCTGCACATGCTCGACGGGGCGCATCGCGGCCTACCGCTCCCGGCTGTCCGGGCCGCTGCTCGACCGGATCGATCTGCAGGTCGAAGTGCCCCGGCCGGTGCTGCATGCCGCCAAGCCCGACGGCTGGACGACCGCGAAGATGCGCGAGCTCGTCATGGTTGCCGCGGAGCGGCAGCAGTCGCGCGCCTCGGCAACCGGCGTCAGGTGGAACTGCGATCTGACCGGCCGCGCTCTGCGGGATGCGTGCAAGCTGCGGCCCGACGCCGCGAAATTGCTTGACTCCGCCTACCGCGCCCTCGGCTTCAGCATGCGCGCCCACGAGCGCGTCCTCAAGCTTGCGCGGACGATCGCGGATCTGGACGAACAGGATGCCGTCGGCGCGGATCATGTCGCGGAGGCGATCCATTACCGTTTCCTCGACCGCAAGACAGACTCCTGAATATGCAATCGCCGCCGGCCCGCGTTCGGACCGGCGGCTACATGGCGCCCGGAATATGTTCGATGTCCATTTCCCCGTCTGATCCGACCGTGCAGGCGATGACGTCGAACCGGACCTGCGCGTGCTGCCGTCCCGTCTGCGCCAGATATACCTGGGCGACCGCGGCCAGTTTGCGCTGCTTGCGAATATCGACCGATTCGGCGGGCGTGCCGAACCGGCCGTGCGCCGCGCGCGTCCGGACTTCGACAATGACAATCGTCCCCTCGTCCTCCGCCACAATGTCCAGTTCGCCCAGCCGGCACCGCCAGTTGCGGTTCAGAAGGCGATAGCCCTTCGCCGCAAGATAGCGGGCGGCCGCTTCCTCTCCGCGCCTTCCGGTCGCTCTCCGCTTATCCATGCGCGGTTTCCCATTCCTTCATCCTGCGGTCGGCCCGGTAGACGAAGCTGAGCACTTCCGCGACAAGCGCATAGAGTTCGGGAGGAATCTCCTGGTCGATGTCGAGCTTGGACAACACTTCAATGAGCGAAGGTTCTTCCTGAACCGGAACGCCGTGTTCGCGCGCCAGTTCCAGAATGCGCTCCGCGACATGTCCCTGCCCCTTGGCGGCCACGACGGGAGCCGAATGTTCGGCCGGATTGTATTTCAGCGCCACCGCTTTGCGCAGCGGCTGCGGCGGATGGTCAGGCTTCTTCATGCGCGGTAATCCACCCCTCTGTACGGCTTGCCGGCGTAAACCGCCGGGGTCGGGAGGGGCGCAGCCGCGGCGGATTCCTTCGCGGCGTTCCGGCTTGCCGTGTCCGGAAACGGCTTCACGCGCATCGACGCAAGCTGATATCCGGCCCGGCCCAGCGCCTCCGCCGCCTCATCCCGCGCCGATTCCACCAGCCGGCTCACGGCCGGATGGTCGTTCCACAGGTTCAGGCTGACAAACCGGTCCACCACCTGCACGTCGACGACCGTGTCGCCGAGATGCTTCATCCTGAGGTCGAACAGCAGCCGGCAGTTGTCGGGATCGAGCTCCCCTTTCCGCCCGCGCCGCGACTGAATCGTGATCTGGGCCGTCGTGCCGCCGTCTTCCCCCTGGAACGGAATGAACAGCGTCATATGGGAGAACAGCGCGCCGTTCTTCTCCGGCGCAAGCAGCAGCTGCTGGCCGGTGATCTGCTGCACGAGCTGCTGCGCGGTTTCGCGCAGCACGGCCGGCGCATCGTCGGTCGCCGCAAGCGACAGCAGCGCCTGCTTCAGCGTCTCGCCCGCGCCGCCGGCCGGGGCGGGCTGCTGCTCGGCGGTGTGCGGCAGGAATGGGACGGCGCCCCGCCCGATCTGCGGCGCCATCCGCTCCGCCGTGCCCGTCAGGCCGGCGCCCGGTCCGGGCCCGGCCGCCGCGTCCCGGCCGGCTGCCGCTGCGCCGGATGGCGCATCTCCTGCCGTCCGCGGCGCCGCATCCTGCCGCCCGCCGGCGGCTTCACCGCGCGCGCCGGTCAGCTGCGACAGCTGCTTCTCGTAATCGACGCCGAGCCATTTCAGCAGGCCGTGAATCCAGTTGCCGCTCTGCGGCGCGGCCGCTTGCTGCGTCTGCCCGGCGCCCGCTGCGGTCTGGGCGCCGCCTGCGGCTGCGCCTTGCGGCTGCGCGTCCACGGCCCGGGCGGACGCCTGCCGCGCGCCCCCTGCGGCGGGACCGGCGGATCCCGACGCAGCCGGGGGCTGCCCCGCCCCGGAAGCGGCGCCCGCTCCCGCCGGAACGCCGCCGGGCGCACCGCCTCCCTGCGGTGCCGGACCGGGCGGCATCTGGCCGGCAGGAACCTGTCCGGCCTGAGCTTGTCCGGCCGGCACAGACGCGCCCGCTCCCGCAGCGCCCGGCGCGGCGGGCGAACCCGTCGCCCCGCCGGCCGGCGCCGCGCCTGCCGGATTGGCCGGCCCGCCCGCACGGGCGGCCGGGCCGTCGAGCAGCGCCTCGCCTTCGGCAAGCAGCGCGAGCACGCGCGCCGCCAACGCGGGCAGCGTCCCGGCGGCGTCGGGTCCGGCCGCGCCGCCCGCGGCCGATCCCTGCAGGGCGAATGCCGCCAGCTGCCCGCGCAGCGATGCCAGCAGTTCGCCCAGCGGCTTGCCGAACATCGCCTGCCGCAGCGCGGCGACCGTGCTCTCCGTCACGGGAAGACCGCGCTTCCACGCCGTCGCCGCCGCCTGCATCCATTCCGCTTCCGGCACATCCGCCGGACGGGCGGCCGCAACCTGCTTCAGCGCCTCCCCCGTCTCGCGGGTGACCGGATAGCCGCCGCGGCGAAGGTCGAGCGCCAGTTCCGCGGCCCACCGCTTGTCCGGCAGGCCGAGCGTCCGCATCAGTTCGCGCAGCGTCGCCTCCGAAGGCTGCGCGTTGCCGGCGTCGGCCTGCCGGAGCACGATCGTGCCGGCTGACGATTCGGGCATCACCTGCAGCATTGCGGACTGCCCGGGAGCCAGCGGCGCTTCCAGACGCGCGCGCACCTGGACGCCGGCGAGCGACACGAGCGCTTCCTGCCCGTCCAGCAGCTGCAGCACGACGCCGCGCACGACCTGGCCGATCCGCAGTTCCAGCGCCTTCGCCTGGTCCGGCTGCGGCTCGCCGAGCATGCCGCGCATCAATTGGCTCACCAACATCGTCAGCATCCCCCTTCTTCCTTATGGTTTCTATATCGGCTGAACCCGCTTCGGGCTGAAGAATAAAAAAACCGCCCGCAGGCGGCTTTCGCCCGTCCGCAGGCGGTTTGCGATCAGAACAACGTCAACTGCTCGTCCAGCAGCTTGCCGAGGAACGAACGCCGGTGCATCGGGCTCGGTCCGAACTCCAGCAGCCGTTCGCGGTGCAGCTTCGTCGCGTAACCTTTATGTATGGCGATGCCGTATTCCGGATACATGCGGTCCCATTCGTCCGTGCACAGCCGGTCGCGCGTCACCTTGGCGACGATTGACGCGGCGGCGATGGACTGGCAGCGCGCGTCGCCATGGACGACGGCGAGCTGCGGCACTTCCAGATCGATCGTCTCGGCATCGACCAGCAAATGGTCCGGCTTCACGCTCAACGCTTCCACCGCCAGCTTCATCGCGAGCCGGGACGCCTGCCGGATGTTGATCCGGTCGATCTCCTCCGGGCCGACGCGGGCGACCGACCAGGCCACCGCCTGCTTGATGATCGCTTCGTAGCATCGCTCGCGCTGCTTCGCGGTAAGCTTCTTCGAGTCGTTCACATCCGGCAGATGCAGATCCGGCGGAAGAATGACGGCGGCCGCCACCACGTCGCCGAACAGGCAGCCGCGGCCGACCTCATCGACGCCGGCGATCGCCCGGAATCCCCGCTGCGCCAGCTCCCTTTCCTGCGCCAGCATATCCGTACTTTCCATGATGCGTCTCTCCTCCCCCGGAGCCGCTGCCGAACCCGATCCCCGTCAACCGGCAGCGCCCGAAGCCGGTCACCGGAACTCTTCCGGTTCCTCCAGCGTGATCCGGCCGAGCTTGCCCGAACGCAGATCGCGCAGCAGCACGCCGGACGCCTTCTCCAGATCGACGCGTCCGCCGCTGACAAGGCAGCCGCGCTTCCGGCCGATCCGCTCCAGCACATCGACGATCTGTCCGGGATCGTCCGGATCTTCCGGCGGACCGCCTTCGAGTCCGAAACGCTCAACGAACGCGTCCCAATACTTCCCGGCCAGCGTCTTCACGGCGAAGAACGCGATTTCCTCCAGGTTCAAAATCTCTTCCCGGATCGAGCCGATGACCGCCAGCCGCATGCCGACCGTCTGGTCGTCGAACTTCGGCCACAGAATGCCCGGCGTGTCGAGCAGTTCCATTTCTCCGCCGACCTTGATCCATTGCTGGCCTTTGGTGACGCCGGGGCGGTCGCCGGTCGCGGCGACGCTGCGGCCGGCCAGCCGGTTGATCAGCGTCGACTTGCCGACATTCGGGATGCCGACGATCAGCACGCGCACCGCCCGGGGCTTGACGACGCCCCGCGCAGCCATGCGCTCCCATTGCGGCGCGACCAGCTTCTTCACCCGCGCGGAGATTTCCTTGATGCCCTGTCCGCCGGCGGCGTCCACGGCAAGGCTGTCCAGCCCGTCTTCGCGAAACGCGGCGATCCATCTGTCCGTCGCCCGCTGGTCCGCCAGATCGGCCTTGTTCAGCAGGACAAGGCGCGGTTTGCCGCGCAGAATCTCGTCGATCATCGGATTGCGGCTCGAATGCGGCACCCGCGCGTCGAGCAGTTCGATCACCGCGTCAATCTGCTTCAGTTTTTCCTGAATCTGCCTTCTTGCCCGGGTCATATGGCCCGGAAACCATTGGATCGTCATGCTGCCCCCACTCTTTCAGCGCTGTCGGAAGAAAGCGGCGCGCATGCAGACCGCCGCTTCACTCCGCAGCCGGAACCGGAGCCGAATGGTTGATAAACCCGACCTTGCCGATCGGCCAGAAGATGAAATCGGCCCTGCCGATCACGTTCTCGAGCGGAACGAATCCGATCATCCGGCTGTCCTTGCTGTTGCGCCGGTTGTCGCCGAATGCGAGAATCATCCCTTCCGGCACGGTGCTTTCCTGAACGATCGCATTCGGGAAATCGTCTCCCAGGTTGAACGCCGGCTCGCCCGCGGCCCGCGCCCGCTCGATCGCTTCACGTATATAAGGCTCCTCGAACTTGACGCCGTTTATGTACAGATCATCGCCTTCAAGCCGCACGCTGTCGCCGGGCACGCCGATGACCCGCTTGATGAAATCGCGGTTCTCTTCCGGCACGTGGAACACGACGACCTCGCCGCGCTTCGGCTCCCGAAAATCATACAGAATCTTGTTCACGATCAACCGCTCGCCGGTTTCAAAGTTCGGCTGCATCGACGGACCGTCCACGATGAACGGCGCGAAAAGAAACCAGCGGATGACAAAGACCAGGAGCCCGGCAATCGCGAGCGCCTTGATCCATTCCACGATTTCCTTGTACAACCGGCTTCCCTCCCGCGGCTCCGCTTGATCCTGCCCGCGATCCGGCTGCCCGCTTCCCGTCTGTTCAGCCTTCGGCAATTCGGCGTCATGCGTTTCGGTTCGGTCCATCCGCCCACCACCTTTCGGCGCCTTGAAATGTCCGTCACAAGCTTATCTTTCTAAAGCAAAAGGGACTTGTCGAAAGCAAGCCCCCTCCGTTTCATCATGCTTAGCGTTCTTTGATTCTCGCTGCCTTGCCGCGCAGCTCGCGCAGATAGTACAACTTGGCACGGCGCACTTTGCCGCGGCGCACTACTTCGATCTTCTCGATCCTCGGAGTGTGCAGCGGGAACGTTCTTTCGACGCCGACCCCGTACGAAATCTTGCGGACCGTGAACGTTTCGCTGATTCCGCCGCCCCGGCGCTTGATGACCACGCCTTCGAACAGCTGAACCCGCTCGCGCGAACCTTCGATAACCTTGACGTACACCTTCAGGGTGTCGCCCGGGCGGAAGTCCGGAATATCCTTGCGGAGCTGTTCTTGCGTAATCGCTTGTACGAGATTCATCGGACGTACCTCCTTCCCCAAGGACGTTCATGCAAGCTCGCCGGCATCTTCCCGTGCCGGGTCTGCGCTGACAGCGGACCGTCCTGATATCGCAAACAACATTTGAAATTTTACCACAGCGCGGCTGCAAATACAACCATTTTTCACTGACCCCGGTCCCGCTCCGTCTCCCGGTCGCTCAAGGATTCGGACGCCATGCGGCGCCGCTCTTCCTCGATGAAGCGCTGCTCCTCCGGCGTAAGATCGGCCTGTTCGAGCAGATCCGGCCGCCGTCTCAGCGTGCGCAGCAGCGACTGCCTGCGCCGCCACTCCTCGATCCGTCCGTGATGGCCGGAGAGCAGCACCTCCGGCACATCCCAGCCGCGGAACGACGCCGGCCGGGTATATTGCGGATATTCGAGCAGACCGGCCTGGAACGAGTCCGCCCAGGCGGATGACTCGTTGCCGAGCACGCCGGGCAAGAGCCGCACAACCGCGTCGATGACGACCATCGCGGGAAGCTCGCCGCCGGTCAGCACGTAATCGCCGATCGACAGCTCGTCCGTCACGAGATGTTCGCGGATGCGCTCATCGTATCCTTCGTAATGTCCGCAGATGAACACGAGGCGCCGCTCGGCCGCGAGTTCTTCCGCCTTGCGCTGCGTGAAGGTCTCGCCCTGGGGACACATCAGGATGATGCGGGGACGCGGCTCGTCCGGCCGGATCAGATCCTCGACCGCGGCGAAAATCGGCTCGGGCTTGAGCACCATGCCGCTCCCTCCGCCGTACGGGTAATCGTCCACCGTGTTGTGCTTGTTGTTCGCATAATCGCGGAAGTTGACGGTGTTCAGCTCGACGATCCCCTTCTCCCGGGCTTTGCCGATAATGCTCGCGCCGAACACGCCCTCGAACATTTCGGGAAACAGGGTGAGCACATCGATCCGCATCGGTCAGATCAGCCCTTCCATCAGGTGGATCGTCACCCGTTTTGCCTCAACATCGACATCCAGCACCACATCGGCGATGTACGGGATGAGCACCGGGCGGCCCTTCGGACGTTCGACGACCCAGACATCGTTCGCCCCGGGACGGAGGATCTCGCTGATCCGGCCGAGCTCCTCGCCTTCCTCCGTCACGACCGTGCAGCCGATGATGTCGTGGAAATAGTATTCTCCTTCCGCGAGCGGAACGCGCTGCGAAGCCGGAACTTTGATCGTCCACCCTTTGTACGGGAGCACCTGGTTAATGTTGTCGTACTGTTTGAACTTTACGATGTACAGCCCTTTATGCTCCCGCGCCGATGCGACTTCGACTTCCACGGCAGCGGACGAGTCGGGGGCATGCAGCGTCAGGCGGCTGCCGGGAGCAAAGCGCTCGCCGGGAAAATCGGTCGACGGCAGCACCTTGACCTCTCCCCGGATGCCGTGGGTGTTCACCAGCCTGCCGACCTTGAGCCACTTGTCTGACACGCGTGGGGCCGCTCCTTTCGCACGGCCGGCTCGTCCGATCCTCGGCCGATCGCGTGCAGGGGCCGGGACTCATGCGTCCCGGCCCCTGACCGATCCGGCATCAGACGAGCCGGACCTGAAATCAAGATTCAATATCCACAATGACGCGGCGTTTGTCCCTTGCGGAGGCCGACGAGACGACCGTTCGGATGGCCTTCGCGATTCGGCCCTGCTTTCCGATCACTTTCCCGATGTCGTCGGGATGGACGGACAAGGTATATACCGTGCCGCGGTCTTCTTCACGGACCGTGACCCGCACATCGTCCGGATGGTCCGTCAGCGACTTGGCGATCACCTGAATCAATTCTTTCATCGTCGGCCTCCTCCCGAGAAGGCTGGGCTTACTTGCCTTGCTTCAGTTCATGGAACTTCTTCAGAACGCCGGCTTTGCTGAGCAGGCTGCGCGCCGTATCGGACGCTTGCGCGCCGTTTTGCAGCCATTTCAGCGCTTTCTCTTCGTCGATGTTCAGTTGAGCCGGTTGGGCAACCGGGTTGTACGTGCCGATCTCTTCGATGAAACGACCGTCGCGCGGCGAACGGGAGTCGGAAACGACAACGCGGTAGAACGGTTTCTTGTGCGCACCCATGCGCTTCAGACGAATGCGGACTGCCATGCGAATTCACCTCCTTCAAAAGCTCGGGTCACAGGATCAGCCGAAGGGGAAACGCGGCCCCCGGCCGAGCATGCCCTTCATGCCTTTCAAGCCTTTCGGGCCTTTTCCGCCCTTCGGGCCTTTCGGGCCCATCATCGTCGAGAACTGCTTCATCATGCGGCGCATGTCGTCGAACTGCTTGATCAGCCGGTTCACATCCGCGACCGTGGTGCCGCTGCCCGCCGCAATGCGCTTCCGGCGGCTGTGGTTCAGAATCTCCGGATTGCGCTTCTCCTCGGTCGTCATCGACTTCACGATCGCTTCGACGCGGGCGAGCTGTCGCTCGTCGATCTGGATGTCTTTCAGCTGCTTCAGCTTGCCCATGCCGGGCAGCATTTCCAGCAATTGGTCGAGCGGACCAAGCTTGCGAACTTGCGCCATCTGTTCGAGGAAATCCTCGAACGTGAACTCGGCGGCGCGCATTTTGCGCTCCATCTCGGCCGCCTTCTCGGCGTCGATCGCCGCCTGCGCCTTCTCGATGAGGGACAGCATGTCGCCCATGCCGAGAATGCGGGACGCCATCCGGTCCGGATGGAACGGCTCGAGCGGCTCGATCTTCTCGCCCATGCCGACGAACTTGATCGGACAGCCGGTGACGGCCTTGACCGAGATCGCCGCGCCGCCGCGCGTGTCGCCGTCGAGCTTCGTCAGCACGATGCCCGTCAGCTCGAGCTGTTCGTGGAAGCTTTGCGCGACGTTGACCGCTTCCTGCCCGATCATCGCGTCGACGACGAGCAGCACTTCATCCGGCTTCACGGCCTCATGGATCTGCCGCAGCTCCTCCATGAGCGCTTCATCGATATGAAGCCGGCCGGCCGTGTCGATGATCAGATAATCGCGGCCTTCATCCTTCGCATGTTGCAGCGCCTGCCGCGCGATGTCCACCGGATTCACCTTGTCGCCGAGCGAGAACACCGGCACGCCGATCTGACCGCCCAGCACCTGCAGCTGCTTGATCGCCGCCGGACGGTAAATGTCGCACGCCGCGAGCAGCGGCTTGTGTCCGCCCTTCTGCAGCATCAGCGCCAGCTTCGCGCTGGCCGTCGTCTTGCCGGCGCCCTGCAGCCCCGCCATCATGATGACGGTCGGCGGTTTGGCGGCCTTGGCCAGCTTGGCCTGGGTGCCGCCCATCAGTTCGGTCAATTCCTTGTTGACGATATCGATGATGACCATGCCGGGCGTGAAGCTTTTGACCACTTCCTGGCCGATCGCGCGCTCCTTCACCCTGGCGATGAAGTCTTTGACCACCTTGAAGTTGACGTCGGCTTCCAGCAGCGCCAGCCGGACTTCGCGCATCGCCTCGTTCACGTCATCTTCGGTTACCTTGCCTTTGCCCCGCAGCTTCCCGAACACGCTCTGCAGCCGGCTTGTCAAACTTTCGAATGCGGCCATCCGCTTCGCCCCCTGCCGTATGAATCCTCAGCCGTTCTCGACGGCCAGACGAAGTCTGGCCAACGCCGTCCGAACGGCTTCCGCGCCCGCCCCTTCCGGCAGTGCCGCCACCGCCCGCTCAAGCTCCTCGAGCAGCGACGTCAGCCGTTCATGGCGGGCGAGCAGCCCGAGCCGTCCTTCATAGTTTTCCAGCATCTCTTCCGCCCGCTTGATATGCTCGTAGACGGCCTGCCGGCTGATGCTGAATTCCGACGCGATCTCGCCCAGCGAGTAATCGTCGTGAAAGTAATATTTCAGAAACATCCGCTGCTTGTCGGTCAGCAGCGGTTCGTAAAAGTCGAACAACATATTGATCCGGTTCGTCTTCTCGAGGGCTTCCGACTCGCGCATCGCCGAAGTCAGCCCCTCCTTTCCGGCAAACGGCAGGCGCCGTCCTCCCGGGCGGGCGCCAATCCTGTCTTTCAAGGAAAAGACCTTTACACCTTGATCAACTTCCTCATCATACCTCAAGGCGCCCGGCGTGTCAAGCCGATCACCTTGTCAGGTGAAATGCCGGAAAGCAACCGCACTTTGCCGCACCGAAACTGCGGCAAATGCAAAAATAGAGGAAATCAATTCCTCTATTTGCTCGATAAACGAATTTTTGCGATTTTCGCTGAAATATCCGAAGGCCCTGCGTCTGTTTCGGGGCGTTGGCCGCCGAGGCCGCTCAACCCGCGCTTCCGGCTTCGGCTTCCTTGTCGATCGCGCCGGCGAACAGCGCATGGACGAACTGTTCCGCGTCGAACTCCTGCAGATCGTCCATTTTCTCGCCGAGGCCGACGAGCTTCACCGGCAATTTGAGCTCGCTGCGGATCGCGACGACGATGCCGCCCTTGGCCGTGCTGTCCAGCTTCGTGAGCACGATGCCCGTGACGCCGCTTTTCTCGCCGAACAATTTCGCCTGGCTGAGCGCGTTCTGTCCCGTCGTCGCGTCGAGCACGAGCAGCACCTCGTGCGGCGCGCCCGGCATCTCCCGCTGGATGACGCGATAGATTTTGTTCAGCTCTTCCATCAAATTCGTCTTGTTCTGCAGACGGCCCGCCGTGTCGCACAAGAGCACGTCGACGCCGCGCTGCTTCGCGGCGCGGATCGCGTCGTACATGACGGCGGCGGGATCCGCTCCGGGCTGCTGCTTCACCACTTCGACGCCGACGCGCCGGCCCCACTCCTCGAGCTGGTCGATCGCCCCGGCACGGAACGTATCGCCCGCCGCCATGAGGACCGATTTCCCCTCGCTCTTGAAGCGGTGCGCCAGCTTGCCGATCGTCGTCGTCTTGCCGACGCCGTTCACGCCGACGAACAGGATGACGGTCGTGCCCGACTCGGCCATTCTGAGGCCCTCGTCCGCGCCTTCGCGCAGCAGGGCGACCAGCTTCTCGGACAGGATCGGCTGCAGTTCGGACGCATCCTCGATTTTCCGCTTCCGCACTTCCTCGCGGAGCTCGTCGGTCAGCCGCATGACGGTCGTCACGCCGACGTCGGCGCCGATCAGAATTTCTTCCAGTTCTTCATAGAACGCTTCGTCGATTTTCTTGCGCCGGAGCACCAGTTCTTCCACTTTGCCCGCGATGGCGGAAGCGGTCTTCCCGAGCCCTTCCCGGAACTTGTTCGTCACCGCTTCGGCCTTCGCCGAGATGCTCTCGCGCAATTTCTTGAAAAAGCTCACTGTTGTACCACCTTTCCATTTCACCCGGACCGGACGGCCCGGCCGCGGTTCCGGCAAATGCCCGGATCACGCCGATACCGGCTCGCCGTTCTCCAGCCGCACCGAGACGAGCTTGGACACGCCGTCCTGCTCCATCGTCACCCCGTACAGCACGTCCGCTTCTTCCATCGTCCCTTTCCGGTGCGTGACAACGATGAACTGCGTCTGCTCGGAGAATTCACGAAGATATTGCGCGAACCGCGTCACGTTCGCTTCGTCCAGCGCCGCTTCGACTTCGTCGAGCACGCAGAACGGCACCGGCTTGACGTGCAGAATCGCGAACAGCAGCGCCATTGCCGTCAGCGCGCGCTCGCCGCCCGAGAGCAACTGCAGGTTCTGCAGTTTCTTGCCCGGCGGCTGCGCGACGATGTCGATGCCCGTCTCCAGCAGATTGTCCGGATCGAGCAGGACGAGATCCGCCCGTCCGCCGCCGAACAGCCGGTTGAACACGATGCCGAAATGACCGCGGATCGCCTCGAACGTCGTGCGGAAGCGCCGGCCCATCTCTTCGTCCATCTCGCGGATGACCTGGTAGAGCGCCGATTTCGCCTCGATAAGGTCGTCCTTCTGCGCGCTGAGAAACTCGTACCGTTCTTTCACCCGCTCGTACTCTTCGATGGCGCCGAGGTTCACTTCTCCGAGCAGCGAGATCTGCCGCTTCAGTTCGCGGACCTCCTGCTGCGCGGCTGCCGGATCTTCCGGCACCGGATACCGCTCCTTCGCGAGCTCGAACCCGAGCTCGTATTCTTCGCTGAGCGAGCGCAGCAGGTTGTCGAGCTCGACGTCAAGCCGGTTTGCGGCAATCTCGGTCTGCCGCACCTGCTCTTCCACCTGCCGGAGCTGCGTGCGCTGCTCCTTCGTCTCGCTTTCCCCTTCTTCGAGGACGCGCATTTTCTCGGCCCGCTCCGCGCGCTTCAGATCGATCGATTCCGCGCAGCGCTCTTTCTGCAGCCGCAGTTCGTTCAGCGTCTCCGTCTGCTTGACCGTTTCTTCTTCCAGCCGCTGCAGCTCGTCCGCCTGCAGCGACGCCGTCTCGCGCAGCGCGGCCAGCTCCTGCTTGCCGCGCGCGATCTCGCCGCGGAGCCGCGCCGTCTGCTCGGCGAGCGACTGCTTCTCCTGTTCCGTCTTCGCGACGGCAACCTTCAGCTCGGTGAGCTGTCCCTGCAGCTCTTCCCGCGCGGACTCGTTCGCCCGGCGGCGCTCTTCCGCATCGCGGATCGCCTGCTGCAGGCGCGCTTCTTCGGCCGCCATCTCCGCGAGCTTCGCTTCGGCCGCCGCCTTGGCCGCATCCAACGCTTCCAGCTCCTTGAGCTGGCTGCCGCGGTCGTCGGTTTTCAGCTTGAGCTGCTCCTTGAGCCGCTGCTCATCCTGCTCGACCTGCTGAAGCGCCGAGCGGAGCTGCTGCTCCTCGATCCGGCGCGTCTCGGACTGTCCGCGCGCATCCTCGATGTTCTGGGAACAAATGGACAGTTCCTTGCGCAAATCGTCAAGTTTGTCGCGGAGCTGCCCGAGCTGCGTCTCCGCTTCGCGGATTTCCTCGTTCAATGCTTCGATCTGCCGCTGGCGGCCGAGCAGGCTGCCGCCCCGCTTCTGCAGGCTGCCGCCCGTCATCGAACCGCCGGCGTTCACGATGTCGCCCTCGAGCGTGACGACCCGGAAACGGTAGCCGCAGCGCGCGGCGATCTTGTTCGCCTGCTCCAGTGTCTCCGCGATCAGGACGTTACCGAGCAGGTTCGCCGCAATCTGCGCATAGCGGGCATCGCATTCGACGAGTTCCGACGCGATCCCGACGTAGCCCTCGACCGATTCCGCGGCGCGCCGGTCCTGCTCCGGCACGCTTCGCCCGCGGATGACGTCGAGCGGCAGGAACGTCGCCCGGCCGAGCTGGCGCTGCTTGAGGTAGGCGATCGCCTGGCGGGCCGACCGCTCGTCATCCATGACGATATGCTGCAGCGCTCCGCCGAGCGCCGTTTCCACCGCGATCTCCAGCTTCTCCGGCACGCGGATCAGTTCAGCCACCGCGCCGTGCACGCCGGCCAGGCCGCCCGCGCCGCGGCGCGCCGCTTTCAACACTTCGCGCACGCCCTGCATGAAGCCGTCCAGGCTGTCCTGCATCTCTTTCAGCGTGTCGCGCCGGGACGCGCTGGCATCCCGCTTCTGCTCCCACCTGCGCAGCAGCGACTGCGTTTCCTCCAGCGAGCGCTGCAGTTCCTGCCGTCGCTCGGTCTCGGCGATGAGCCGTTTCCGGAGCGCCTCGAGCGCCGCTTCGTTGTCCCGAAGGAGCGCCGAGAGTTCCTCCCGCCGGGCGGCCAGCTTGTCCAGCTCGCCGGCGCCCTCGGCTTCTTCCTCGCCGAGCCGCTGCAGGCGGCGCTCCGCCGCTTCCCGCTGCTGCTCCGCATACCGGATCTCGTTGCGCAGCGAAGCCATCGCGGACAGCACGTCGAGCAGCTCGCTCTTCAGCTTTTCTTCCGCGTCCGCGTCGGCCTCGCCGCTTGTGCCGAACAGTTTCGCTTCCTCCTGCGCCAGCTTCTCGCGCTGCCCGCGAAGCGTCTCCTCGAGCGCGGCGGCCTTCGCACGAAGATCCGCCTCTTCCTTCGTCAGCTCCACGATCCGTTCCGATTGCGCGTGAATCGTCTCCTCGAGCTGCTTCCGGTTCTGTTCGAGGTTGCGGCGGCGTTCCCGCAGCACTTCGCCGTGGCCTTCGCATTTCTCGTATTCTTCGCTGATGCGGAGCAGATCCGCATGCAGCCGCTCGATTTCTTCTTCGATCTGCCGCAGCTTGAGCCGATCCTGCTCGAGGACCGCGTCATGCTTGCTGACGACGGCCATCAGTTCGGCCTGCTCCTGCTGCAGCCGCTCCAACTTTTCGCCCAGTTCCTTCCAGTTGGCATGAACATGTTCGATCTGATGGACGTAGAGCGAGATCTCCTTCGACTTCAACTGTTCGCGGAGATCCTTGTAGCGCAGCGCTTTCTCCGACTGTTCGCGGAGCGGTTCAAGCTGTCCCTCCAGCTCGGACACGAGGTCGTGGATGCGGAGCAGGTTCTGTTCCGTATCTTCGAGCTTCTTCTGCGCTTCGCGCTTGCGCGCCTTGTATTTCACAATACCCGACGCTTCTTCGAAAATGCCCCGCCGATCCTCCGACCGCGTGCTCAAAATTTCTTCGATCCGTCCTTGACCGATGATCGAATAGGCTTCCTTGCCGATGCCGGTGTCCATGAACAGCTCGGTGATGTCTTTCAGCCGGCACGCCTGCTTGTTGATGAGATATTCGCTTTCGCCGCTTCGGTGAACGCGCCGGGTGACCGTCACCTCGTCGTATTCGAGCGGCAGCGCGCGGCTCGTGTTGTCGAGCGTCAGCGACACTTCGCCGTAGTTCACGGGCTTCCGGGAGGCGCTGCCGGCGAAAATGACATCCTGCATGTTGCCGCCGCGAAGACTCTTCGCGCTCTGCTCGCCGAGCACCCACCGGATGCCGTCGGAGATGTTGCTCTTCCCGCTGCCGTTCGGTCCGACGACCGCCGTAATGCCGCGGACGAATTCCATTTCCGTCCGGTCGGCGAACGATTTGAATCCGGCCAGCTCGATCCGTTTCAAGAACATGTCCGTGCCTTCACCTCTGGCATCAATTGTAACAAAGCCGACGCTTGCGGACGCCATGAACCGGCGAACGGCTTCGAACGAATCGTTCGAAGCCGTTCGCCGGCATGCCGGGGGTACCGCCGCTGGTCAGACGGACCGCCTCAAGTCTCGCCGCTTCCGATCAGGCGGCACGCTTCGGCCGCCGCCTGCTGCTCCGCTTCCTTCTTCGTGCGTCCGACGCCGGTTCCGTACCGGACGCCGCCGACCAGTACACCGACGACGAATTCCCGGTCGTGCGCCGGTCCGCGTTCCTCGTCAATGACGTATTCGACCGGTCCGAGCGCCCGATGCTGCGCGCGCTCCTGCAGCCTGGACTTGTAGTCCTTCACCGGCAGATAGTCGCCGCCGTCGATCAGCGGGAAGATGTGCCGCTTCAAAAACTCGCGCACCGCTTCCAACCCGGAATCGAGATACAGCGCGCCGATGAACGACTCGAACAGATCCGCCAGCAGCGCCGGCCGCGTGCGTCCGCCGAGCTGCTCTTCGCCGCGGCCAAGCAGCACGTACCGCCCCAGATCCAGCGTCTCCGCGAACTTCGCGAACGAAGGCTCGCAGACGATCGACGCGCGCATCCGCGTCAGTTCCCCTTCCGGACGCCGCGGATGCATCAGATACAGATGTTCGGACACGAGAAGCTGCATGACGGCGTCGCCCAGAAACTCGAGCCGCTCGTTGTCCTGTGCGTTCCCGCTTTTATGTTCGTTCACATAGGACGTATGGGTGAACGCCTGCTTGAGCAGTCCGGTTCGCTTGAACCGGATGCCGAGCTGTTGCTGCAGCTGATCGAATCGGTCAGGCTTCATATTTCCTCATCACGATCGTCGCGTTGTGGCCGCCGAAGCCGAACGAGTTCGAAAGCGCCGTCTTGACGTCCGACTTGCGCGCGGCATTCGGCACGTAGTCCAGATCGCATTCGGGATCCCGGTTCTCCAGATTGATCGTCGGCGCGATCACGCCGTTCTTCAGCGTCAGCGCCAGAATGACCGACTCGATGCCGCCGGCCGCGCCGAGCAGATGGCCGGTCATCGATTTCGTCGAGCTGACGGCCAGCTTGTACGCGTGATCGCCGAACGCCTTCTTGATCGCAAGCGTCTCCGAACGGTCGCCGACCAGCGTCGACGTGCCGTGGGCGTTGATGTAGTCGATCGCCTCCGGCTCGATGCCGGCGTCCTTCAGCGCGCGCTGCATGCACCGCGCTGCGCCGTCCGGATCCGGATCGGTGATATGATACGCATCGCCGCTCATGCCGTAACCGATCACTTCCGCATAGATGCGGGCGCCGCGCTTTACGGCATGCTCAAGCGATTCGAGCACGAGCACGCCGGAGCCTTCGCCCATCACGAAACCGTCGCGTCCCGCGTCGAACGGGCGGCTCGCCTTCTCCGGCTCGTCGTTGCGGGTCGACATGGCGCGCATGGAGCAGAAGCCGGCCAGCCCCGTCGGGCGGATCGTCGCCTCCGCGCCGCCGCAGATCATCGCGTCCGCGTCGCCGCGCTGGATCAGCTTGAAGGAATCGCCGATCGAGTGCGTGCCCGTCGCGCATGCGGTGACCGCCGTGGTGTTCGGGCCCTTCGCTCCGATGCTCATCGAGATCTGGCCGGAGGCCATGTTCGCGATCATCATCGGAATGAAGAACGGGCTGACGCGCTTCGGCCCTTTCTCAAGCAGAATGCTGTGCTGTTCTTCCCAGGTGCCGAGCCCGCCGATGCCGCTGCCGACAATGACGCCGACCCGTTCGGGATCGACGTTGACGCCGAGCTCCAGACCCGCGTCCTGCACCGCCATCTTGCCCGCCGCAACGGCGAATTGCACGAACCGGTCCATGCGGCGCGCTTCTTTCCTGTCGATATAGTCTTCCGGGTTGAAATCCTTGATCTCCGCAGCGATCTGCGTCGGATATTCCGACACGTCGAACGATTCAATCCGCGATACGCCGGACTTGCCGGCGACAAGATTGTTCCAGAACGTCTCCAGGTCGCTGCCGAGCGAGGTTACGATTCCCATGCCGGTAACGACAACTCTGTGCTTCAAATGTTTCACCTCTGTCAACGGCATCTATCCAAAAGGCGGCGCGTTGGCCGCGGGTGCGCTGAGCCGCGCCGACCGTGTGCATACTGCAAGCGCATACCGCAATGCGCGGACGGACTGTCGGAAATGGAGCGAAGTCCCGTCTTGTCAACGGGACTTGCGGAACTAAGAATGCGATTGTATGTAATGGACGACTTCACCCACCGTGGTGATTTTCTCCGCGTCTTCGTCCGATATTTCCATATCGAACTCGTCTTCCAGTTCCATGACAAGCTCTACGACATCCAGGGAATCCGCGCCGAGGTCTTCCTTGAAGCTCGCTTCGAGCGTCACTTCCGCCTCGTCCACGCCCAGCCGATCCACGACAATACGCTTCACGCGTTCAAAAACGTCGGACATCCGGCTCACCTCCTCTTCTCGGTATTATAAAAGATTGTCCGGCAAATTGCCATAGCCTGTCCGGACTCAGCCCATGTACATGCCGCCGTCGACATGAATCGTCTGGCCGGTCATGTACGATGCGGCGTCGGACGCCAGGAACCGGACGACGGATGCAACCTCCGCCGCCTGCCCGAAGCGCGCCAGCGGAATTTGACCAAACATCTGGTTCTTGATGTCCTCGGGCAGCTTGTCCGTCATGTCCGTCTCGATGAAGCCGGGCGCGACGCAGTTGACGGTGATGCCGCGGGCAGCGAGCTCGCGCGCGGCCGACTTCGTCAGGCCGATCACGCCGGCTTTCGCGGCGGCGTAATTGGCCTGGCCGGCGTTGCCGATCGCGCCGACGACGGACGAAATGTTGATGATCCGCCCCGAGCGCTGCTTCATCATCGGCCGGGTCACCGCCTTGATGCCGTTGAACACGCCTTTCAGATTCGTCTCGATGACCTGATCGAAATCTTCTTCCTTCATGCGCATCATTAAATTGTCCCGCGTGATGCCGGCGTTATTCACGAGAATGTCAAGCGAACCGAACGCTTCCAGAACCTGCGCGACCATCTGCTCGAACGCGTCGAGCTTGCCGACATCCGCCTGCACGAGCAAGGCTTTGCGGCCGAGCGCTTCCACGGCGGCCGCCGTCTCGGACGCGGCTTGCGCGCTGCCGGCATAGTTGATCGCCACGTCGGCGCCGGCTTCCGCGAGCGCGATCGCGGTCGCGCGGCCGATGCCGCGGGATGCGCCCGTCACGAGCGCCTTCTTCCCTTCCAGAGACGCGAACATATGCGGACCCTCCTCTCGGATTTCGGGCGCCTTCGTCAGCTCAGGGCGCCAGTTCGGCCAGCGCGGCCAGGCTGTTCACGGTATGAACGGTTACCGACTTGTCCGTCTTCCGGATAAGCCCGGTCAGCACCGATCCCGAGCCGATCTCGACGAACGTGTCGACGCCGAGGCCGACCAGGCGGGTGACGGTGTCCTCCCACAGGACGGGCGCGGTGACCTGCCGCTTCAGGAGGCCGCGGATTTCTTCGGCCGACGTCACCGGCTCCGCCGTCACGTTGGCGATGACCGGCACTTTGGCGTCCCGCATCGTCAGCTCCGCCAGCACCCGCTCCAGCCGGTCCGCCGCCGGCTGCATGAGCGGCGAATGGAACGGGCCGCTCACTTCCAGCGGGATGACCCGCTTCGCGCCCGCTTCCTTCCCGCGTTCGACGACCGCCCGCACGCCTTCAGCCGTTCCGGACACAACGATCTGCCCGGGGCAGTTCACGTTGGCCAGCACGACGAGCCCCGTCTCGGCGCTGACCGCTTCGCACAGCGCCTGAAGGGCGCCGCGTTCGGCGCCGAGCACAGCCGCCATCGCGCCCTGCCCGCCCGGCACGGCCGCTTCCATGAATTCGCCGCGCAGCCGCACCGCGCGCACCGCGTCCTCGAAGGACAGGACGCCGGCCGCGACGAGCGCGCTGTACTCGCCCAGGCTGTGGCCGGCAACATAGTCCGGCCTGACGCGGCCTGCGATCAGCTCAAGCAGCGCCGCGCTCACCGTAAGGAGCGCCGGCTGCGTGTTCTCCGTCTGCCTGAGCTTGTCCTCGGGACCTTCGAAAATGATCCGGCTGAGCGCAAATCCGAGCGCCGCGTCCGCGCGCTCGAAGACCGCGCGCGCCGCCGGGGACGCGTCGTACGCGTCCTTCCCCATGCCGACCGCCTGCGCGCCCTGGCCGGGGAACACGAATGCGATTTTGCCCATCTCGGTAACCCCCGCTTCCTACCAGATGAGGACGGAAGCGCCCCAGGTCAGCCCGCCGCCGAAACCGACAAGCACGAGGCAGTCCCCTTCGCTTACCCGTCCCTGCTCGACCGCTTCCGCCAGCGCGATCGGAATCGAAGCCGCGGAGGCGTTGCCGTAGCGGTCGAGGTTGATCATGCATTTCTCCTCCGGCAGCTCCAGCCGGCTGAGCGCCGCCTGGATGATGCGGATGTTCGCCTGGTGCGGCACGAGCAGATCGACGTCCTTCTTGTCGATGCCCGCTTTCCGGAGCGCTTCTTCAGCAGCGCTGCCCATGATGCGCACCGCGAACTTGAACACCTCGTTGCCGGCCATGTAGATGTAATGCGCCTTGCTGCTCACCGTCTCGGCCGATGCCGGCATGCGCGAGCCTCCGCCGGCGAGCTTGAGCAGCGGTCCGCCGGAGCCGTCCGCGCCCAGCTCGAACGAACGGAATCCGCGGCCTTCCGGCACTTCGCCGAGCACGACCGCCCCCGCGCCGTCGCCGAACAGGATGCAGGTGTTCCGATCCGTATAATCCGTAATGCGCGACAGACATTCCGCGCCGACGACGAGCGCGTTCCGGTACATGCCGCTCTTCAGCATGCCGGTCGCCGTCGCCAGGCTGTAGATGAAGCCGGAGCAGGCCGCCGACAGGTCGAACGCCGCGGCCTTGCGCGCCCCGAGCCGGTCCTGCAGGATGCAGGCCGTCGACGGGAAGAACATGTCCGGCGTAATCGTCGCGACAATGATCAGATCCAGGTCTTCCGGCGCCAGCTTCGCCGCTTCCAGCGCCCGGACCGCCGCCTCATAGGCGAGATCGGACGTCGCTTGGGTTTCAGCGGCGATATGCCGCTCGCGGATGCCGGTCCGCGTCACGATCCATTCGTCGTTCGTCTCGACTATCTTCTCGAGGTCGTGGTTCGTCAAGATCCGGTCGGGCACATACTTGCCCGTGCCGAGTATGCCTACTGCCTTCATCCGCCAGATCCTTCCTTCCCGCTGATATGGTCCGCGATCGCGCGGATCAGCCCGTGCCGGACAGCGTCGCGCGCCTGGCGGATGCCGTTGCGGAACGCCCGCGCGTCTGACGAGCCGTGGCATTTGACGACGACGCCGCTGAGTCCCAGCAGCGGCGCGCCGCCGTATTCCTTGTAGTCCATCTTGCGCCGGAGCCCTCTCAGTCCCGGCATCATGACGGCCGCGGCCAGCCTGGTGAGGAGGTTTTTGGTAAACGCCTGCTTCACCTCGCCCATGATGAGCGCGGCCGCGCCTTCAAACGATTTCAGCATCACGTTGCCGGAAAATCCGTCGCATACGAGCACATCGCACGCCCGCTGCAGGACGTCCCGCGCTTCGACGTTGCCGGTGAAACGGATGCCGGCCTCGCCGCTGAGCAGGGCGAACGCTTCTTTCGCCAGCTCGCTGCCCTTGCCTTCCTCCGTGCCGATATTGAGCAGGCCGACGCGCGGCCGCTCCATGCCGTGCACGAGCTGCCGGTACAGGCTGCCCATCACCGCATACATGTGGAGATGTTCGGGGCGCGCGTCCACATTGGCGCCGAGATCGAGGGCGAGCACGCCGACATCGTCCGCCGACGGGATCGTCTGCGCGAGCGCCGGCCGGTCGACGCCGGGAATCCGTCCGACGACGAGCAGCCCGGCGGTCATGAGCGCGCCGGTGTTGCCGGCGGACAGCATGGCGTCGGCTTCGCCCTCCTTCACCATGCGGGCCGCGACGACCATGGATGCGTCTTTCTTGCGCCGCACCGCGCGCACCGGCTCCTCGTCCGCCCCGATCGTCTCGGACGCGTGGCGCAGTTCCACGTTCGGCGGCGCCTGGCCTGCCAGAAGCGGCTTCACCCGCCCTTCGTTGCCAACGAGCACAAGCTTCGTGTCCGGCCATTCGGCCGCCGCCTCCAGCACGCCCCGCACCGCTTCCTCCGGCGCAAGATCTCCTCCCATGGCATCAATCGCGATCCGCAAGCCGATCCCCTCCTCCATCCTGCAGCGCTCCGGCAGATCGAACGATCAGAAAATCGCCCTGGAAAACCGTCTCTTCCCCGACATAGGTAAACACTTCCACTCTCGCCTTCCGTTTGCCCGAGGAACGCACGTACGCTTTCGCGATGCATTTTTCCCCCAGCTTCACCTGGCGGATGAACCGGATGTCGGCCGTCGCCGTCAAGGCCACTTCGTCGTTGATGACGGCCACGGCCAGCGAGTTCGCCTGCGCGAACAGATGATGGCCGCGCGCGATGCCGGTGCGGGAGAAGACGTGTTCTTCCCGGATTTCGAAGATCGAGATGCCGCTCTTGTCGAGCTGGAGATCGACGATTTCGCCGATCACTTCGTGCAGCGGCAGCGAGCGGACGGCGTCGAACGACCGCTCGGCCATCAGCTTCATCCGCTCGCGCAGCTCGGGGATGCCGAGCTCCAGCCGGTCGAGGCGGATCGTCTGGATGCTGACTTTCAGCAGCCGCGTCAGCTCGCGGTCCGTGATGAACGGATTGTCCTCGATGAGACGGGCCAGCCGCTGGTGCCGCTCCTTCTTGGGCAGACGTTCCACAGGGAAGCACCGCCTTTTTGGTCTGCGTTTGTTGCGGAATGGGCGCAGCCCATCCGACTGAGGGCCCCTCTTAAAACCAGGTACTAAATCAGTATAATGAAAAGCCGCGCCGGAAGCAATCCGGAAAAACCGCTTCCGCAAGACGGCGCGGATGTCAAAAAAACAGCACCTCACCGGCTGATGAAGTGCTTGCTTTTCGTTCATTATTGCTTGATGATCTCTTTCGTCTTGTAATAACCGCACACTTTGCAAACGTGATGCGCGAGCTTCAGCTCTCCGCATTGATCGCATTTGACCATGCCCGGGACCGCCAGCTTGAAATGCGTGCGGCGTTTGTCACGGCGAGCTTTGGACGTTTTCCTGAATGGTACTGCCATCTGTCCCACCTCCTTCGAATGACGCGCCAATCGGGATGATCCGCCTGCGGCGTGCCGGACTTCCCCGTCAGCGCGGGAACAGGTCTTTCAGCGCGGCCAGCCGCGGATCAATCGGCGTGCGGTCGCAACCGCACTCCCCTTCGTTCAAATCCTTGCCGCATTCGGGACAGAGGCCTTTGCAGTCTTCCGCGCAGAGCGGAACGAGCGGCAGCTCGAGCTGCACGGCTTCCTCCACATACGGCGTCAAATCGACATCATTGTCCTTGACCGCAATGAACCGATCCGCTTCTTCTTCGGTCTGCGGTCCCGTGCTTACCTTGAAGTGCTCCTGAAACGGTACGGTGACGCTGACCCGAACCGGCTTCAGACAACGCGAGCAGGGCATCGTCACGTCGATCGCCAGCCCGCCTTCGACGACGGCCATGCCTTCTTCGACGCCCCGCGCCTCAAGATCGACATGGAGCGGACCGGCGGAGAGCACGTCCCGTCTTCCCGCGAACAGGGCCGACGCGTCCAGCGTCTCACGGATCGTCCGCGAAGCGCCGCTTGTGATCAGCTCATGCACATGAATTCTCACAGGATCACTCCAAACAAACAAAAGTAATTATAGCGATCCGCTTCGCGTTTTGTCAACATTTTCACCGCGTGATATTGTTATAGCAGATCAAGTCTTGTTATGCGTCGCGAGGGGGAAAACGATGCGGACCGTCGGCGTCATCGTCGAATACAATCCGTTCCATAACGGCCACCGGCACCACCTGGAAGAGTCCGTGCGCGCAACCGGCGCGGATGCGGTCGTCGCGGTGATGAGCGGCCATTTCCTGCAGCGGGGCGAGCCCGCGCTGATGGACAAATGGGCCCGCGCCGAAACGGCGCTGCGCGGCGGATGCGATCTCGTCATCGAGCTGCCCGTTCCTTATGCGACGAGCGCGGCCGAATGGTTCGCATACGGCGCCGTCGGCCTGCTCGACGCGACGGGCGTCGTCGACTGCTTCTGCTTCGGCAGCGAGAGCGGCGACATCGACGCCTTGCGGCGCATCGCGGAGCTCGCCGCGGACGAGCCCGCGGATCTGCGCGGCCGGATCGCCGAAGGGCTCTCCGCAGGCCTCAGCTTCCCGGACGCGTACAGCGCCGCGCTGCGCTTCTGTCTCGCGGCCCGCGGCGACAGCGAGGCTGCCGCGTTCCCGCTGGAGCAGCCGAACAACACGCTCGGCCTCCATTACCTGATCGCATGGAAGCGCCTGGGCAGCCGGATGGAGCCGCATACGATCCGACGCGTGCAAGCCGGCTACCACGACGCCGATGCGCCGGCCGGCTCCATCGCGAGCGCGACGGCGCTGCGCCGGCTCATCTTCGGGCGCGGACGGCCGGAGGCGATCGCTTCTTACGTGCCGCCGGTCACGCTGGACGTGCTCCGGCGCGAATGGGAAGCCGGCCGGGCGCCGGTCGGCTGGCCGGCGCTCAAGGAGCAGCTGTTCCACCTGCTGGTGCGCCTGGGCGCGGAGGAGCTGGCCGGTTATCGCGACATCGGCGAAGGGCTCGAGCACCGGATCCGGCGCGCGCTGCCGGCGTTGGAACGGCTCGAAGTCGACGAGCTGATCGGCCTACTCAAGACGAAGCGCTACACCCGGACCCGGCTGCAGCGCGCGCTCACCGCCGTCCTGCTCGGCATCCGCAAGGACGACTGGCGCCCGGCCGCGCTGCGGGAAGGGCTCGCCTACATCCGCGTGCTCGGCTTCACGCCGAAAGGGCAGGAGCTGCTCAAGCGGATGCGGAAAGCCGCGAAGCTGCCCGTCCTGCTGAGCGCGGCGGGCGGCGAAGGCGCTGGGCTGGGCTGCGCGGGGGCGCGCTATCTGGAGCTGGACGCAAGAGCGACGGGCGTCTACGCCCTCGCCGCCGGCGCCGCCGATCCGCGGGCGCTGCTGCGCGATTACTATGAGCCGCCGATCATCGTGCGGCCTTCCTGATCGCCATAGTTGCGGAGCAGGCGGACCGCCTCTTCCAGCGTATTGACGCCGGCGACGGCCATGCCGCCGCCCGCGGCTTCCGCTGCCGCGGCGGCTGCCGCCGCGCTTTCCTCCGGCACGAGGAACAGGTCGGCGCCGGCGCGCGAGGCGGCAATCGCCTTCAACTTGATGCCGCCGACCGCGCCGATTTCGCCCGACGGCCCGATCGTGCCGGTGGCGGCAATGCGCCGCCCGCCCGTCAGGGATTCCCCGGTCAGCCGCTCATAGATATGGAGCGCAAGCACGAGGCCCGCGGACGGCCCGCCGAATTGGCCGGCATCGATCGTGACGCTTACGGCGGGATCCGCCGGCCGGACGGCGATGATTTCGGTCAGCTCCGCGCCGCCGAGCATGTCCGCCGGCGTCTCCGCATCGGCGCCGTCCACGGCCAGCCGCACGGCTGTCTCGGTGCCGCCGCGCTGCACGGTCAGTTCCGCTTCGCGGCCTGCGCGGCTTCGCAGCGCATCCGTCAGTGCGGCCAGCCCGTCCACATCGGCGCCGTCCACGGCCGCGATCCGGTCGCCGGCTTTGAGCGGTCCGGCCCCCCGCGCAACGTACACCCCGACCGGCTCCGATTCATACCGCACGCCGGCCAGCCTGAAGGCCGCCTCCGCCGCTTTGCTTTGCGATTCCGCCATCAGCACGTCCATCCGCGCCTTGTATTCCTCCGCGCTGCCGCCCTGAAACACCGACTTCTTCGTGTAGGCTTCCCGGTCCGCCTGCCATGCGGACTTTACAACCGACCATAACGTGGCGCGCGGCTCCAGATACACCGTCGTCAACAGCCATTCGCCTTGAACGTCCCCGTGCGATGGAGCGCGCAGGTCCGGTTGATCCGGCTTGAGGCGCGGGTCTTGGCGGTTCGTTTTGTCCACCGTCACCAGCCCGTCGACGGGCACGACCACGCCCGGCTCGTACAGCACGTAAGGCACCGGCACCGCGAACAGCAGCACGGCCGCCGCCGCGGCAATTCCCCATCGCAGCGCCGCCTTCGCCGCGCCCGATGCGTCCGACCCCGGCATCACCGCTCCCCCTCTCCGCATGGTCTATTCGCCTGCCTGTCCGCGTACATTGAACTAATCTCGTCATTTTGCCGTATGGCTGCACACCCGCATCCGCGAAGGAGGATGGACGCATGTACCGATCCGCCGCGCTCGGCGCCGCCCTGCTGGCGCTTGCCCTGCTGATCGTCCGCTATCCCGGCGATTCGTTCCAGGCCGCGTTGCAGGGGCTGTCCATCTGGTGGAACCTGGTGTTTCCCGGCTTGCTTCCGTTCTTGGCGCTGTCGGAACTGCTCCTTGCGCTCGGGGTCGTCCATGCGGCCGGCGTGCTGCTCGAGCCGGTCATGCGGCGCGTTTTCCGTCTGCCGGGCAGCGCCGGCTGGGCGGCCGCGGTCGGCTGGTCGAGCGGCTTTCCCGCCGGAGCCGGCGCAGCGGCGCGGCTCCATCGGGACGGCGCCCTGACCGACCGCGAATGCCAGCGCCTGCTGGCGCTGTCCCACATGCCCAATCCGATGCTGATGCTGATCGTCGTCGGGGCGGGTTTCCTCAAGCGCCCCGAATTCGGCGCCGCCATCGCCGTCTCCGTCTGGCTGTCCGCCCTGGCCGCGGGATGGCTGCTGGCAAGGCTCGATCGGGCGGCCGGTTCGGCCGCCGTCCGCAGCGCACCGGAGGACGGCCGGCACCTCCTGGCCCGGGCCGCCGCCGCGATGCGCGAAGCGCGCCGGCGAGACGGCCGCGGATTCGGCCAGGCGATGGGCGAATCGATCGCGCAATGCGTGCAGCAGCTGATGGCCGTCGGCGGGCTTGTCATCCTCGGGTCGGTGATGATCCGCCTGCTCGAGCGGGTGCTGCCGGACCTGCTCGAATTCGCCGCGTTCCCGGGCATCTACGAAGCGCATCTCGGCGCTTTCGCGGCCGCCGGGATGATCGAGCGGTTCGGCGCGCCGGCGGGCGCCGCGGTAATCGCCGCCGTCCTGAGCTGGACCGGCATCACCGGCCTGCTCGCCACCCACGGCATCGCCGCTTCGGCCGGCCTCCGGTTCCTGCATCTGGCCGCGGCCAAGCTGCTGCATGCGGCGCTCGCCTTCCTGACCGCCGCGCTGGCATGGAAACCGCTCGTCTGGCTGGCCGGACTCGGCGCGGACGATGCGTCGGCCGCTTTCCGCCTGCTGGCCGAACCGTCCGGCGCGGCCCGCCTTGCGCCGCTGCTCTGGCGGGCGATCCCGGCCTGCGCCTCCGTGCTCGCGCTCACCCTGCTGCTGATGCTGGCGGCGTCCCGGCTGCTGGCTGCGCGAAGGCCAGGCCGCTGACGGCCTGGCCTTCCTGTCCGCCCTCAGCCGGAGCTCGGCTTGTCCGACGGCGGTGCTGCGGACGCGAACTTCGTCCTCAGCGCCGCTTCCACTTCGGGCGGCACCAGATCGCCGACATCCCCGTGGAACATCGCGATCTCCTTCACAATGCTGGAACTCAGGTACGAATACTTCGGATTCGTCATCATGAAAATTGTCTCGATGCTGCTGTCGAGCTGATGGTTGGTCGACGCCAGCTGCAGCTCGTACTCGAAATCCGACACCGACCGGATGCCCCGGATGATGACGTCGGCGTTCCGCGTCTTCATGTAGCGGACGAGCAGATCGCGGAAACTGTCGACCTCGACATTCGGCAGATCCGACGTCGCCGCTTCCAGCAGCGCCTTGCGCTCCTCGACCGAGAACAGCGGATTTTTGCTCGTGTTGTTCAGCACCGCGACGATCAGCTTGTCGAACTGCTTCGCCGCCCGCCGGATAATGTCCATGTGACCGAGCGTCACCGGGTCGAAACTGCCGGGATAGACGGCAGTCCGCCGGGTCGGTTCATGATCCTTCATCGCTTTCCTCCTCGGCCGCATCCGCAGCCCTCGTGTAGTGATAGATCGAGACGGCGGTCTCGCCGTATGTCGCCCGCTTGCGCAGCGTCAAGCCGCCGACGGTTTCCGGATAGCGATGATCCGCCTCGTGCTCGACGACGACGATCGCGCCGTCCTCGAGCAGCCCGCGCTCCTCCATCTCGGCCATCAGCTCGCCGGCGCTCTTCATCCGGTACGGCGGATCAAGAAAAACGTAGCGGAACACCGCCCCGCGCTTGGCGAGTATGCGCAGCGCCCGCTCCGCCGTGTTGCAGTAGATTTCGGACCGCTCCGCCATGCGCGCCGCCTCGGCATTGCGGCGGATGACGGCGACGGCCTGCCGGTCCGCGTCGATGAAGACGGCCCGGTCCGCGCCGCGGCTCAGCGCCTCGATGCCGAGTCCGCCGGTTCCGGCGAACAGGTCCAGCGCGGCTCCGCCGTCGAAATACGGGCCGATCATGCTGAAGATCGCTTCTTTCACCTTGTCTGTCGTCGGGCGCGTGTTCATGCCGGGTACCGCCCTGAGCGGCGTTCCCTTCGCCGTGCCCGCAATGACCCTCACGTCTTACGCCCCCCGAAAGTCCGCAGTCTGTCCTAATCGTACCACAAAATCACTCCCGCGCAAGGGAAACGGGAACGACGGGGATTTGCGCCGCGCGAAAAAAATTTTTGTCCGGCATGTATATTTTGCCCCGTACGGGACATCATGTAGACAGCGGCGTCGAGAGATGCCGCGAAAACCGCGGAGAAGACTTACGTTTCCCCATAAGCTCTTCGTCCGGTTTCTCCTCTCCCATGCTGGGGCTCTCGTGAGGGAGCCCCGCTTTTTTTGCTTTTCACACGTTTTGTGTTTCACGAGCCCGCCCTGACCGGCTTCGCCAAGCACGACAAAACCCCGCGGCCCAAATGCCGCGGGGTTCGGGATTGATGGACTCGGCTGCAATGTAATTTAAGCGCTTTCTTATTCGGATCCAGATTCGCCGGAGTCGCCGGCGTCATCGCCGTCGGCGGACGCCTCTTCCGCGCCGTCGCCCTCCTCTTCTTCCGCTTCCCCGGAGTCGCCCGCTTCCTCCGCCGCAGCCTGTTCGGCTTCCGCAGCGGCCTGCTCAGCTTCGGCAGCGGCTTGTTCGGCTTCCGCCGCCTCTTCCGCGGCGTCTTCGAGCTCGAGGTCGATCTTTGCCGGTTCTTGTTCGCCCATCGCAATCCCTCCATCTATTATTCCATGGATTTCCTGCTCCTTCATTATAAATAGGCGCATGTGCGGAAGTTGTCGCCCTGTGGAATCGAAGGTTACGGATGGATAACAATTGCGTTACAATTTGTTGCAGAACGATCCGTCGAAGATTCCCCTTCCGCGATCCGGCGAGATCCCGCGGAATTGCAACCGCTCCGGGCATCCGTTATGCTGATAGCGGATAGAATCATCTGCGTCGGGAGGGAAAAAAACGATGCCATCCATGCCCAAACTGCTGATGGCCGCCGGCGCCGTGCTGTTCCTCGTCGGGCTGATCTGGATGCTCGTCGGCAAATCGATTCCGCTCGGCCGGCTGCCCGGCGACATTGCGATCGAGAAGGAGAACGTCCGATTCTATTTCCCGATCGTCACCTGCATCCTTATCAGCGTCGTGCTGTCGGCCGTCATGTACCTCGTGCGCCTGTTCATGAAGTGACGGCCCATTCCGGCGCGCTCACCGTCTCCAATCACGTCAAATACCGTAAAACCGCTTCGTGACCGCGAGCATCACGGCAGCCGTCTCCTCCGTACCCAGTCCTTTCAGCTCCGCGACGGCGCGGATCACTTCCCGCACCAGCGCGGGAGTCGTCGGCCGGCCGGCAAACGGCCCTTCGTGCTGCCACGGCCCGTCGGTCTCCGCCATGAGCAGCTCCAGCGGCCAGGCGCGCACCAGCGCCTGAATCTCCGGCTCGTACACGACGTCCGGGGTCACGGACACATGCCAGCCGCGCGCGATCATCCGGCGGACCGCCGCCTCCGGACCCTTGAACCAGTGAAAATGCGCCCGCTTCACGCCATGCTGCTCCAGAATGTCGCAAGCTTTCTCCGCATCCTCGTAGACGGCGTGCAGCACGATCGGCCGATCCAGCTCCGCCGCGAGCGCCGCGAACCGGCCGAGCAGCGCAAGGTGGGGGCCTTCGTCGAACGGGCGGCCGGCCGATTCCGCTTCGGTCCGCGTGTAGTACGGCAAGCCGACTTCTCCGATCGCAAAGCGTTCGCCCGCCTCGTGAAGCCGGCGGATCCAGGCGAACAACGCCTTTTCCTCGTCCGGCTCGGGCAGCGGAATTTCCGGATGGTGGCCGTAGGCCGGCATGTAACGGCCGGCATGCCGGAGCGCCAGCTCCCGGTTCTCGCGGCTCGATTCCAGATTCATCGACACGCCCACGACCGCCTCGCCGCCCGCGGCATACGCCTCTGCCAGCAGCCGTTCCCGCTCCTCGGGTTCGTACTTGTCCACATGAATATGGGCGTCGATCCAGCCGAACGCCTCCCGCACCTTCGCCATGCTTCCGCCTCCTTCACATCTTGCGCGCCGAAAAAACGGCCCGCGTCCCCGGCACTGATCCGCATCAACCTGCCCGCATCTGCTCCAATCTGCAGATTTGCTTACGCTCCGTCCGATCCGCCCGCCGCAGCCGGCTTCAGCAAATCGTAGATCGCGTCCCTGAGCTCGGCGAATTCCGGCGTCTTCCACAGCTTTGCGCTGCGCGGCCGTCCGAACGGCACGGCGAGCTCGCGCAGCACGGACGCCGGCCGCGCCGACAGAACGACGATCCGGTCCGACAGCAGCAGCGCCTCCTCGATGCTGTGCGTCACGAGCAGCACCGCGCGCCGGTTCGCTTCCCACATGGACAGCAGCCACTCCTGCATATGCTGCCGCGTCAGCGCGTCCAGCGCGCCGAACGGCTCGTCCAGGCACATCAGCTTCTGCGGGCTGAGCAGCGCGCGGATGAACGAGACGCGCTGCTGCATGCCGCCGGACAGCGTGTGCGGCCAGGCGTCCGCATAGTCCGCCAGGCCGACCCGGCCCAGCCACTCCCGCGCAAGGCGCTTCGCCTCTCCGCGCGGTACGCCGGCGATGCCGAGCGCGAGCTCGATGTTGCCGGCGACCGTCCGCCACGGCAACAGCGACGCCTGCTGCGGCATGTAGGCAATGAGTCCGCGCCGCCCTTCTGCGCGCCGCCCGTCGATCCGGATCTCTCCCTGCTCCGCCGGCTCCAGCCCGCCGATTACCTTGAGCAGCGTGCTCTTGCCGCTCCCGGACGGCCCGATCAGCGAGACGAACTCGCCGTCTTCGACCGTCAGCGAGACGCCGGCCAGCACCTCCTTGTCCCCGTACCGCTTCACGACATCGCGCACCTCAAGCGCCGGCGCCATGGCCGCCCCTCCTCTCCGCCTCAGGCTTCCAGCGGACGACAAGCCGCTCGATAAGCGCGGCCAGACCGAACATCAGCATGCTGAACGCGATGATGATGATGGTGCCGGCGAACACGCGCCCCGTCTGGAAACCGCTGTAGGACAGCTTGATGTAATAGCCGAGCCCGCTTCCCCCGCCGAACCATTCCGCCGCGACCGTCGTCGTCACGCTGTACGCGGCCGCGATGCGGAAGCCCGAGAACAGATAAGGCACCGCGTTCGGCAGCTCGAGCTTCGCGAAAATCGTCCAGCGGTCCGCGCCGATCATCGCGAGATAGCCGCGCAGCGCCGGGTCGCACTCGCGCAGCCCGGTCAGCATCGCGACCGTCACGGGGAAGAAACAGACGAGCATGATGAGGACAATCTTCGGCTCGTCGCCGAACCCGAGCCAGATGAGAAGCAGCGGCACGAGCACGATGTACGGTACGGTCTGCGACAGGACGAGCAGCGGCGCCGCCGCCCGCCGGGCGCCGGGCACAAGATGAATGACCGCCGCAAGCAGCGTGCCGGCGAGGACACCGAGCGCAAGGCCCGTCAGCGTCCGCCAGACGGTGGCCAGCGTATGCATCTCAAGCCGCGGCCAGACGTTCGGCTGCATCGCTTCGCGCACGATCGCCGACGGACTCGGCAGAATGTACGGCTCAATCTCGAACAGACGGACCGCCGCTTCCCAGGCGGCGGCGCATAATGCGATGACCGCCAGCGGCGGCCATCCTCTCATCCATTTATTGCCCATCGGGATATTTCTCCAGCAGGCGCGCCATCGAGGCGCCTTCGGTCGGATTGTAGTAAATCTTCACCTGCGAAATGATGGACGGGCACCCCGCCTCGATCAGCGCGTCGTTCATCGCCTTCACGAGCGGAAGCAGCCGGTCCAGGTCGCCCTCGATCGTCGTCTCGAGCGGCCCGACCCGGTAGGGCAGCCCGGACGCCTTGATTACGTCGATGGCCCGGTCCACGTAAGGGATGACGCTCTCCCCGCCGGGCGTGTGGGGCAGAATCTGAATGCTCAAGAGTGCGTCGGCCATGCCGGATTCCCCGCTTTCATCTTTTGTTTCGGAAGCTCAGCGCCGGCTTACTCCGGCAGGAATTCGTTCGTGAACGCCGCTTCCGGATCGAACTCGCCTTCCATCACGCCGTGCTCGGCCATCCATTCGGCGTAGTTTTTCCACACTTCCAGCTTCTGCTCGCCCCAGCGCGGCGCATCGTCCTGATACTTCGGGCTGAGCCATTTCTGGCTCGCCTTGACGAGCTCAGCGTTCAGGTCGGGCTCGGCTGCGATCAGCACGTCGGCCGCTTCCTCCGGATTGTCGATCGCGAACTTGTACCCCGCGGCCGCGCCGGCGACGAATGCCTTCACCAGATCCGGCTTTTCCCCGATCAGCTTCTCGCTCGCGGCAAGCACCGGCGTGTAGTAGTCGAGCTTTTCGCTGTAATCGGTCAGGTAGACCATGTTCAGCTCCTCGCCGCGGAGCTCCGCCTCGATGCCGGTCCAGCCGTAGAAAATCCAGAAGAAATCGACGTCCCGCTTCACCGCCGTGAAGAAATCGGTGTCGCCGACGTTGACGAACTCCACCCTGCTTACGTCGCCGCCGTCTTCCTGCATGATCGAGTCGATGACCGCTTCCTCCACGGGCGAACCCCAGCCGCCGTATTTCCTGCCTTCGAAATCTTTCGGCGTCTTGATGTTCTTGTCCGCCGGCGAAGCGAAGCCGGACGTGTTGTGCTGGATGACGGCCGCGATCGACACGATCGGCACGCCGTTCGTCCGCGCGAGGGTGACCGCTTCCTGATAGCTGACGCCGAATTCGACATCGCCGGAGGCGACCATCTGATCGGCGCCCGCTTCGCCGGGCTGGATGATCTCGACATCAAGTCCCTGCTCGGCGAAAAATCCTTTGTCCCGCGCAACATACAGCCCCGTATGGTTCGTGTTCGGCGACCAGTCGAGCACGACCCGCACCTTCTGGAGCGGCTTGTCCGATCCGTCCGCGGCTCCGCCCGCATTGGCGGCGTTACCGCCGTTTTCGGTGTTTCCGCCGTTTCCTCCGTCCTTGCCGCTTCCCCCGCCGCAGCCGGCCAGAACAAGCAGCAGCGCGAGTGCGAGCAGACCCCAGCTTTTTCTCCTTTTCCTTCGCATTCCGGTCCTCTCCCGTCCTTGCATCTGTTGTCGCGACAACAGACGACAGGCGCCCCCCTGACCGGAAGGCGCCTTCGATTCGGTGCGCATGAGCGTAGCGGCTCGGCATGCGGTCTGACGCATGCGGCGCGCTGCTTGACGTTTCCCTACGCTGGCATTATCCAGATCAGGTTACAGGGTCGGTATCGCGTCCGGATACCCTCTCAGCCGGCTGTCCCAGCTCCCCGGGGCTTCTGTTCGGTTGTCGTCACGCTCATTATAGCAGACGGGCGCGAATGCGCAAGTGCGGGCGGAGTATCAGGCGCCTTCCCGCAGCTTTTCCTCCAGAATGCGCCGGTTGGCCTTCAGCCCTTCATCGTCCGGCAGCCACCCGAGCGCGGCTTCGTTGTGTCTTGCCGCATCCGCCCAGCGGCCGAGCTGCCCGTAGCAGATGGTGAGCCGCGCATGCGGCAGCCACGTGCGGCAGGCGTTGTTGACGACGCCGAGCCAGCCTTCGGCGAGCGGCGCGTCCAGCGCCCGCTCGTACCAATAGGCGGCCGTCCGCCAGTCCCCCGCTTCCTCGAACCATCCGCCGAGCGCGCAGCACACTTCCGCGTGGGGCGCGTCGAACAGGAACGAGCGGAGCAGCGCGTCGATCCGGCCGGCCGGATCGCCCAGACGCCGGCAGCAGTCGGACAGCCTGAGCGCGGCCGTCACCTTGTCTTCCCGGTAGCCGGCCGGCTCAGCCAGGTACGCCCGATAGGCTTCCGCCGCCTCCCCGAAACGTCCGGCGTCCGCCAGCTCGTTCGCGTAATAATAGAGATCGCGCCCCTTGAGACCGCCGGTTTCGGCCGCGATCCGCTCGTAGATGCGCAGATTCCGGTCCGAATGGTCCCGGGTGGTGCGATAATGCGCGATGCCGATATCGACAGCGATGGCATGGGCGCCTGAGATGTCCAGATACTCGTGCACCCGTCCGTGCCAGCGATAGCCCCGGCCCCGCCGGACGAGCCGGCAGCGGCGCGTCGCGACCGTCGGCCTTCCCGCCGCGTCGAACGCCAGCCAGTACGGCATGAGCACGGCGTCGGCGTGATCCGGAATCTGCGCCTTGAACGCCGCGAATTTTTCCCGCTCCCCGTCGGGCAGCACGTCGTCCGCATCCATCCACATGATGAACTCGCATGACGCCTGGTCGAACGCGAAGTTGCGCGCCGCCGCGAAATCGTCCACCCACTCGAAATCGCAGACGCGCGCGCCAAAGGAGGCCGCCACCTCCTTCGTGCGGTCCGTCGAACCGGTATCGACGATGACAAGCTCGTCGACGACCGGAGCGACCGATGCGAGACACCGGCCGAGCACCGCTTCCTCGTCGCGGACGATCATGCACAGACTGATCGTCGTCACGTCCTCCCTCCTTTCCCGGGTTCGGACCGTTTCTTCCGCGCTTCCGCGAGCTGCCGCTGCAGGTCCCTCAGCTGGCGGATGAGCCCTTCGATCCGGCCGTCCTTCTGTTTCAACTGCTCCTCCAGCGCCTGAATGCGCGCGTTCTGGCTCTGGATCATGCCTCTCATTTTCCCCGCTCCCTGCTGATACTGCCGCTCGTAGGCGAGGAAATGTTCCTCGTCCAGCCGGATCAGACGCTTCAAGCGGTCGGCGTTGTCCGGTCTGCGGAACCTGAGCGACCGCTTGCGGCCGGCATAGCAGAGGTAGCGGTGATGCACTTCCATCGTAAGCTCATCGAAATACGGGTCGGTCAGTTCCGCGAGCCGTCCCGCGTAGAACGTCTGCTTGTGATCATGGAACGCGTGCAGGCCGAACGGCACGGTGATGATGCAGACGCCGCCGTCCGCCAGCCAGCCCGAGACATTGGCCAGCACCCGCTCCGGCTGGGTGAAATGTTCGAGCACTTCGCCGAGCAGCACCGTGTCGAACGGGCCCCAGTCGTGCGGCTTTGTCGCATCCGCCGTCATGAAGCGGACGTTCGACCGGACGATGGCGGGCTCCTTCGCCAGCTCCGCCCGCGTATAGCGGATCGCCTCGTCTTCCAGATCGATGCCGAGCACCTCATACCCTTCGCGGCCAAGAAGAATCGAGGCGATGCCCTGGCTGCAGCCGACATCCAGCACCCTGTTGCGTCTGGCATGCCTGCACATCCAATGAATGCGGGCGCGCGTCGCTTCGTGCGACGCGCTGGAGCCCGACTTACCGTAGACCGCTGGTTGACTTGATCTTCATTGACCATGGATCTCACCCCTGCGCGGCGGGCAGCCCGAGAGACGGCTCTCCCAGCCGGGCGATATGTCCGCTCTCGAAGCCGTCGAGCGCATTCCGCGTATCCAGCACGAGCGGCGCATGCTCCGCGATCAGGCGAACGTCGACCGAAGCATGCCGGGTCAGGATAACCGCCAGATCGAGGCCGGCCAGCAGTTCGGGCGTAAGGCTCACCGTCCGGAACGTCCGTCCGCGATGGCGGAACGACGGCACGAGCGGATCGCAGCAGACGACGTCCGCCTGCCGGGCGGCCAGTTCGTCCAGAATGTCCAGGGCGGGCGATTCCCGCACGTCGTCGACATCCGGTTTGTACGCGATGCCGATCAGCGCGATGCGCGCGCCGCGCACCGGCTTCCCTTCCCGGTTCAGCAGCTCCGTCACCCGCTCGACGACGTGCTGCGGCATCCGCCGGTTCACCTCGTCCGCCAGCTCGATCAGCTTCATCGGCCGGCCGTATCGCTTCGCCGTCCAGTTCAGGTAGATCGGGTCGACCGGTATGCAGTGGCCGCCGATCCCCGGACCCGGCCAGAACGGCAGGAAGCCGAACGGCTTCGTCGCCGCCGCCCGCACCACTTCCCATACGCTGATGCCGAGCCGTTCGCAGAGCAGCGCAAATTCGTTCACGAGCGCAATATTGACATTGCGGAACGTGTTCTCGAACAGCTTGGCGGCTTCGGCCGCCGCCGTCGAGCTGACGGGCACGACCTGCTGCACGATCGAGCGGTAGAACTTCACGCCCGCTTCGAGGCAGGCCGGCGTCGCGCCGCCGACGATCTTCGGCGAATTGTCCAGCCGATAGACGCGGTTGCCCGGGTCGATCCGCTCGGGCGAGTAGCAGAGATGGAAATCTTCGCCGACCCGCCAGCCGCGTGCCTCTTCGACGACGCGGCGGATGAGCTCATCCGTCGTGCCCGGGTACGTCGTGCTCTCGAGCACGACCAGCGCTCCCCGCTTCAGATGCGGCAGCATGGCGGCGACCGCCGAGCGGATGAACGTCAGATCCGGCTCGCGCTCCGCCGTCAGCGGCGTCGGCACGCAGATCACAATCGTCTGGGCCCGTGAAACGGCAGCGTAGTCGCCGCCGGCGGTGAATTCGCCTTGGACGGAGCGGATCGTCTCGTCGTCGATACCGATCACCGTCGACTTGCCCGCGTTCAGCCGGTTGATTTTCTCCTCGTCGACATCCAGTCCGTACACCCGGTATCCGGCCTTCGCCAGCGCCACGGCCATCGGAAGCCCGACATAGCCGAGTCCGACCACGGCCGCAGCGGGCCGATCATGAGTATCCATATCGCGCCTCCTCTCCGCCTTGATGGCGCCGCCAGTCCCCATGCCGCCTCAGAACCCGCCGGCATCCAGCAGTCCGGCGATGCCCGCCTTGTCCAGCAGTTCGTCGTCCGAGCGGTACGGCTGCGGCTTCGCCGGCCGGCAGGCGGCATATTTGCGCGCAAGTTCGGGTTCGGGGGACGGCGGCAGAATGACGAGCACTTCGTCGTCGTAATGCCGCGCATGCAGCGCTTCGCGCGCGGACACGAGCGTCTCGTGCAGCTTCTCGCCCTCCCGGATGCCGATTTCCCGTATCCTCACATCCGCGCCCGACCGCTCGATCATCACCTCCGCCAGATCGCGGATGCGGCAGGCCGGCATGCGGATGACGAACGTCTCGCCGCCCAGCGCCGCCTCCGCCGCGCGCAGCAGCAGGCCGATCGCTTCGGGCAGCGTCATGAAGTAACGCGTCATCTCCGGGTGCGTAATCGGCAGATCCTCGCCGCGGCGTATCCGCTCCAGGAAGAACGGCACGACGCTGCCGTTCGTGCCAAGCACATTACCGCCGCGGATGCAGACGAACCGCGTTGCGTCGGTCAGCTTGTTCGCCCTGAGCGTCAGCTTCTCGGCGATCGCCTTCGTCATGCCGTACACGTTCACCGGGTCGACCGCTTTGTCCGTCGATACGTCCACAACCTTCCGGACCCGCTGCGCAATGGCAGCCCGGATGACGTTCTCGGTTCCGAGCACGTTCGTCCGGAACGCCTCGTCGGGCTGCCGTTCGCAGATCGGCACATGCTTCAGCGCCGCGAGATGGAAGACAATATCGACGCCGCGGCAGGCGTCATGAACGGCGTCGTAATCCCGCACATCGCCGATGATGAACCTGACGCGCCCGTCAGAGCCGATCTCCCGTTCCATCTCGACTTGCCGATGCTCGCCGCGGGAGAACACCCGAACTTCCCGCGGGTCGTATTTGTGAAGCAACGTATGGACGAGATGGCGTCCCCAGGACCCCGTCCCGCCCGTCACCAGGATGGTGCTGCCGCTGTACATGCCCTCGTCTCCCTTCTCAGCCGGCGGGCGGCTTACATGAATTCGCTCAGCACGGCTTTCATCTGCTGTTCGCTCAGCCTGCCCTTTGCCGGCACTTTTTTCCTCGACGCGTTGGCGCCGTGCACGACGTTCACGTAGTTCCGCCCCGGCAGCAGCTCGTGGGGCAGCTTGATGACAAAGCCGTGGCCTTTGCCGGGGAGCTTCACGCGGTAACCGTCCAGATAGTCCTTCGTCTTGTAGATGTACGTATAGAACTGCGGCGAAAAATGGTACACCTCGGCCATCACGTTCTCGATCGTGTCCCACATGTAGCCGTTCTGATTGATCAGGGCGACGGTGCCCGGCTTCGGCTTCCAGTCCATGAGCAGCTGCACGAACGTTCTGCGGTACAGATCGTCGGAATCGAGCCGCGCCACGAACAATTCGTCATAACCGGATGTGAACGCGCGTATCGCTTCGACGCAGGTCCGCTCCGAGCCGAACCGCACGTGCGGGGGGAAGTCCTCCCAGTCTTTGCGCAGCGGTCCGTTCAGCAGCGGCTCGGATTCTTCCGCAACTTTCAGCAGCGCGAGAAAGTCGGGGTTCGTCTGGCGCTGCAGACAGCGGAGGGTATATCGCCGGAAGATGGCGATCCGGTTGCGGATCCATGCCGGCTTGAGCCGATCCGGGACGATGCCGTAGTTGTTGAAATTGATCTCGATGACGACTCGCCTGGCCATGTTCAACCTCCTTGCTTGTTCCTCGTTCAATGTATGAATGCAAGGCGCCGGCCGCATGGTTGATTGATCTCGTCCATTCGTCCAAATCCGGCCGCAGGCCGCAGTCGGCGGCGGACATCCATGCCCCTCGGCAAGCCGGACATATACTGAAAAATGAATCCCGCACCATCTCTGTCCTTCGGGAGGAATGATACATCGTGGATCGAACGCAGCTGACGCAAGCGCAGGTGCTGCAGCGCATTGCGCATGCGCTCAAGACGAAATCGCCGCTGTCGCTCGTCCGCGTAGGGGACGGCGAGAATCTCGTGCTCGCCCAGCAGACCGTCTGGCCGATCGACGCCGTGCTGAAAGAGCCGTGGGCCGTGAAAGCAAACGAAGGCAAGAAAGGGCTGCGGCTGCCGAACCTGCCCTTGCGCGACGCCGTCGCCGAGTCGATCCGCAAAGCCGACATCGTTGGCATTCTGCCCTTCGGCGACCGGACGATCCACGCGCCGGACTACCTGAAGCGCAAGTTGACGGATCGCGTATTCCGACATTTCCGCATCGTGCCGAAAGCGGTCTGCCACGCCTGCGTGAACCGGATGCTGGCGACGGATCCGATGTTCTGGAAGACGCTTGCCGGCAAGCGGATCGCGGTCGTGACGCACCATGCCGACGCGGCGAAGCGGGTCATCGAGAACCGTTTCCGGGGCATCCGCGTCACGCTGACCTATCCGTTCTCCGACTATTCCCAGATGGAACAGGCGCTCAAATTTCTTTCCGACAACCGCAACCTGTACGACATCGCGCTGTTCTCCTGCGGCGTCAACGCCGTCGTGCTGGCTCAGCGCACCGCCGAACAGACCGGCAAAGTCGCGCTCGACTTCGGCAAAGCGCTCCATATCATCACAAAAGGACGCCCGAACTGAATCGGGCGTCCTTTTGCGCTTGGCAATATGAACAAGAACCCCGGGAGCCGGGGTTCTTCCCGAAAACCGGGGTTCTTGCGCAGGGCGGCGCACTCAGGCGGTCGAGGCGATGCCCCGGAACACTTCCGGGCCGTTCCGCACGGCCGTCGTCGTGCCCGAGATAAAGGCCGTGTAGACCGTCTCCGCAGCCGGCGGCGCCAGCAGATCCTGTGCCGTAAAGGAGTGCACTTCCGTCGTGCCCGTTACGCTCACCGTCCCGGTCAACGTGAAGATGACATTGGCGGGGTTGAACGTCGAGCCGCGGACGATGTCAACCGTGAACGTGTCGCCGATGTCGCCGCTGATGCCGACCATGCCGTCCAGCGCGATAATCGTGTTCGGCGCGTTCTGCGTCTGAAGCCCGATGATGCCGAACAGCGTCGGCGTAGCGCTCAGCGGTACGTTCGGAGCACCGACCGTGTTGGAGTTCATTGAGCTGCGTTGATCGAGGAAAACTCCCATCCCATTCACCCCCTGCTTGCCTGAGATGCTACAGTCTATGGGATTTGGTGCTAAGCGGTATAGACAAACTATGGAGGATAAATGAGGATTTTTTTATTCCGCGCCGATCACATCCCGCATCTTCGCCCACATGTCCCCCAGCGCCGTGCGCAGCCGGATCCGTCCGGCCTGCGGATCGACCTTCGTCACGACGCCCGTCACCTCCCGGTCCGCATACTCGCCGTACAGCTTCAGCGTGACCGGCCGGCCCGTCTCGAGCGATTCGCCGATCCGAAGCGCCAGCTCCTCCATCTCCTGTTCGTCAAGCACGGGGCGCTCTTTGCGGTTCAGCGACTCCCGGTGGCCATTGATACGCTCCTTGTGTTCGGGCAGCATCATCCGGCTCGATTCCCAGAGCAGATTGTACCCGGATGTCAATTTGTTCACGCGCGGTTTTGCCATTGCTGTCCGCCATCCTCTCTTCGATGTCTGATCCTCTGTTGATGATTAGCCGACGTCTGACCCGCACTTGCCGCCTTGCTCGCAGTTGTCTTCCGACCCGCTCCTGTCGCCTTTCCGCTCCCGGGAGCCGGCCCGAACTTTCCGGACCGCCGTCTGCGCGAGGCCGCCGACCGTGCTCCGCCGCCCTGCGCATGCCGCTCCGGCGTCATTTGTAATGGCCGCCGATCTTGCGCGCCCGGTCCTTCGCCTGCCCGGCCTCGGTGAGCGAGACGGCGCGCATGATCGAATCGTCGCCGTACTTGTCCTTGATCCGGTCTGTCGCCCGTTCGAGGGCGCGGTATTTCTCCCGGTGGTCGAACAGCAGCAGCTGATATTCCCGGTCGTCCTGCAGACCGGTCATCGCGACGCCGACCTTCCGCACCGGCAAGCCGTCCCAATGCCGGTCCAACAGTTCGCACGCGAACCGGTAGGCGTCGTTTGTCGCCTGGGTCGGATACGGCAGCGTCATCTGCCGGAAAAAACCGCTCGGCCGGTCGAAGTCGGCGCCCTGGCAGCCGACGGCCAGCGTCCGGCCCATTTTCCCCTTGGCCCGCATGCGCCGGCAGACGAGCTCGCACAGCTCGAGCAGCACGACCCGCAGTTCTTCCCGCGTCTCGTAATCGCGCGGCAGCGTCATCTGGTGGCCGATGCCTTTCTGCCCGATGTGGGTGTCCGGCGTCACCGGCGAATCGTCGCACCCGCGCGCGATGCGCCAGATCATCTCGCCGTTGATCCCCCAGCGCGCCCGCAGCCGGGAAAGCGGCGCCCGCGCCAGGTCGCCGATCGTCTCGATGCCCATCCGGTTCAGGTGCGCCGTCATGCGCGAGCCGATCATGAACATTTTGCCGACCGGCAGCTGCCACAGCGTCTGCTCGAGACGATCCGGATCGAGCCGGAAAATGCCGGTCGGATGCTTCTTCGCGTAGTTGTCGCACGCCATCTTCGCCAGCACCTTGTTCGTGCTGATGCCGAACCGGACGTAGACGCCGGTCTGCTCCAGCACCTGCTTCTGGATCCGGCGGGCCGCCTCCTCGGGTCCGCCGAACAGGCGGGCCGATCCGGTCAGATCGAGGAACTGCTCGTCGATGCTGTACGGTTCGACCATGTCCGTGAACGACTCGTAGATGCGCGTGATGAGCAGGGAATACTCAATGTATTCCTGCATGCGCGGCTTCGCCACGATCAAGTCGGGGCACTTGCCCAGCGCTTCACCGAGCCGTTCGGCGGTGGTGACGCCGCGCGCCTTCGCGAGCGGGCAGGCGGCGAGCACGATGCCCGAACGGCGCTCGGGATCTCCCGCCACAACAAGCGGCTTCCCCTCGTACTCGGGATGTTTCGCCTTCTCGACGCTGGCATAGAACGACTGGCAGTCCGCCAGCATGATCACCCGCTGTTTCCGCGCCATCGCCCCGTCCTCCCCTGAGACAAGAACGCATGTTCTTATCATATTCAAAATACACGAACTTATGTTTGTGTATCAACAGTATTTTTCTGTAAGGTTCAGCGGGCGCGCATGCGCAGGCAGTGGCGGCGGCACGCCGCAAGACGCTATAATGGCCTCAAGAGAAGAACGCAAAGGAGAATCGCGCATGTGCGGCCGCTACACGATCACGGTGACGCTGGAAGAGCTGATGGTGCGGTACATGATCGGCGTGACGAACATTCCGTACCACCGGCCGAAATACAACGTGGCGCCCGGTCAGATGGTGCCCGCCGTCATCAGCGACGGCCGGACGAACCGGCTTGGGGAACTGAGGTGGGGACTCATCCCGTCTTGGGCGAAGGATGAGAAAATCGGCAGCCGCCTGCTGAACGCCCGCGCGGAGACGGCCGCGGACAAGCCTGCCTTCCGCGGGCCGCTCAGGACGAAGCGCTGCCTCGTGCCGGCGGACGGCTTCTACGAATGGCGGACGGAGCCGGACGGCAGCCGGCAGCCGCTTCGCATCGTGCTGCGGGGCGGCGGCATCTTCAGCATGGCCGGCCTGTACGAGACATGGACCGCGCCGGACGGGCGGCGCATCAGCACGGTGACGATCCTGACGACGGAACCGAACGAACTGATGGCGCCCATTCATAACCGGATGCCGGTCATCCTGCGTCCGGAAGACGAGGCGCTCTGGCTGGACCGCAGCGTGCGCGATCCCGAAGCGCTGCGTCATTTGTACACGCCGTATCCGGCGTCCGAACTCGAAGCGTACCCGGTCGGAAAAGCGGTCGGCAGCGTCAAGGCGGACGATCCGTCCCTGATCGAGCCGCTCGCCAAATCCTGAGAACGGACGGCTTGCTATTTAAAGAAAAAACTTCCTCCATCCGCGGATCCGTGTGACGAATCCCGGAACAGAGGAAGTTTTTTCGCTGTCTGACCCGCTTGACCCGCAGCGCCCTAACGGAACATGCTCCACAGCCGGAGCAGATGCAGCGTGTTGTTCGGATCAATCCGCTGCGCGATCACGAATGCGATGATCCGCTCTTCCAGGTCGGACGTGAGCGGCTCGTTCAGGATGGCGGCCGCCGAGCGCACAAGACGGCGCACCTTCGCCCGATCCTGAAGGTCGTACTTGGTCACGCCGTTAAGCAGCGCCTTCATCCGCTCCTTGGTTGCCGGATTTTTCATCTTCCGTTTGACGCGCTCGACCAACTCGGGCCGAATGCCGTACTGCTGATAACCCACGCGCGGCACCTCCATCGCATTGACGGTCCGGCCGGGCCGGGGCCGTCATTTCAGGATATGACGTCCGCACCGCGCAGTTGTCATCCGCCGCAAATTTCGGCCGAAAATAATTCAATCGAGCTGTTCGCCCTGAAAGACCGGATCCCGCATCAACATCTCGCGCAGCCGCGCGCAGGCGGGATCGTGCCAGAAGGCCTCCCGCGACACAAATTCCGCCGCATCGTCCCGCGCCGTCTCCAGCAGCGCGTAGTCGGACGACAGATCCGCCACCCTGAAATCCGGCAGGCCGCTCTGCTTCGTGCCGAAGAAATCGCCCGGTCCCCTGAGCTCCAGGTCGCGCCGCGACACTTCGAATCCGTCGTCAGTCTCCGTCATGATCCGCATCCGCTCGAGGCCCGTCTCCGATTTCGGATCGGCGATCAGCACGCAATAGGACGCGTGCGACCCGCGTCCGACGCGCCCCCGGAGCTGATGCAGCTGCGACAGGCCGAACCGGTCCGCGTCCATGACGACCATCAGCGTCGCGTTCGGCACGTCGACGCCGACCTCAACGACGGTCGTCGCGACGAGCACATGCGCTTCGCCGGACGCGAACTCGCGCATGACCGCGTCTTTCTCCGCCGCGGTCAGCCGGCCGTGCAACAGCCCGACCTTGAGATCCGGGAAAGCCTGCTGCATCTGCTGATGCAGATCGATGACGTTCTGCACGTCCAGCTTGTCCGATTCCTCGATCAGCGGGCAGATGATGTAAGCCTGCCGCCCCGCCGCCACTTCCCGCCGGATGAAGCCGAGCACGCGGTCCAGCATGTCATGCCGGACCCAGTACGTCTTGATCGGCACCCGCCCTTTCGGACGCTCGCGCAGCGTTGAGACGTCCATGTCGCCGAACGCCGTAATCGCCAGCGTCCGGGGAATCGGCGTCGCCGTCATCGTCAGCACGTCCGGATGGATTCCCTTGCGGCGCAGAATGCTGCGCTGGCCGACGCCGAAACGGTGCTGCTCGTCCGTCACGACCAGGCTGAGGCTGCGGAAATGGACATCTTCCTGAATGAGCGCATGGGTGCCGACGACGACGTCGATCATGCCCATCTGCAGCCCGGCGATCACGTCCCGCCGCTGCCGCTCGGTCAGGCTGCCGGTCAGCAGCGCCACCTGGATGCCATGCGGCTTGAACAGCTTCTCCAGCGTGCGCAGATGCTGCTCGGCCAATATCTCGGTCGGCGCCATCAGCGCCCCCTGATGCCCGCTCTTCACGGCGGCATAGAGCGCGATAGCCGCGATGACCGTCTTGCCGGAGCCGACGTCACCCTGCAGCAGCCGGTTCATGCAATACGGCTGGCGCATGTCGTGCAGAATCTCGTTCACCGCTTTCTTCTGCCCGTCGGTCAGCTCGAACGGCAGTCCCGCCGCGAACTCGCGGATCGCCGCGTTGTCCGCCGTATGCGCGATGCCGTTCCGCTTGCGGCGCGTATGCGCGCGGTAAGCCTGCAGCTTGAGCTGGAACAGGAACAGTTCCTCATACGCCATCCGCCTGCGCGCGGCCTGGCCTTCTTCCGCGCTGCCCGGCGCGTGGATCCGCATCACCGCTTCCCTGCGCGGCATCAGCCCGTGCCGCTGGATCAGCTCGTGCGGCAGCACTTCCGGCACGAGATGGCCGAACTGCTGCAGCGCCTGCGCGATCGTCTTGCGCATCCAGCTTTGCGTGATGCCGCCTCCGACCGAATAGACCGGCTGCAGCGTGCCGGTCTTCGACGCCCCGCGGTCGGGAAACTCCGACTCGGCCACCGTGAGCTGGCGCCGGTGCCGGTCCCATTTGCCCGTCAGCGTAATGTCCCGCCCGGGCGTCAGCTGATCCTTCAGGAAATGCCGGTTGAACCAGACAGCCGTAATGAGCATCCGGCCCGCCGCCACGCGGCAGGACATGCGGGTTTTGCCGCCGTAGCGCTGCACGACCGGCGGGGCCGCGATTTTGCCCTGTATGGTCGCCTTCTCTCCATCTCCGACTTCTTCCAGCTCCCGCACCCGGTAATCCTCGTAGCGGAACGGGAAATATTCCAGCAGATCCGCCGCCGTACGGATGCCAAAGGCGTGAAGCTCCTCTTCTTTCCGGGCGCTCACGCCTTTGATTTGCCGTACCGGGATCTGGTCCAGCCTGATATTCATCACGTTCACGCCTTGTACATGAAGACGGCTGACGTTCCGGGTCCGACATGCGCGCCGATGACGCTGCCGATGAGCACATGGCGGACGCTCCGGACGTCGAACTTCTCCTGCATCCGCGCCAGCAGCTCTTTCGCCTGCTCGTCGTACTTGCTCCAGCCGATGCCGACATGGACGGGCGAACGGCCGAATTCTTCTTCCAGCATTTCGATGATGCGGTTCATGGCCTTCTTGGTGCCCCGCGTCTTCTCGACCGGCGCAACCACGCCGTCCTGGATCGTCAGAATCGGCTTGATGTTGAGCAGACCGCCGATCAGCGCGGCCGCTTTCCCGATCCGGCCGCCCCGCTGCAAATATTCAAGCGTGTCGACGAGGAAATAGATGCGCATCCCCTTGAGCATCCGATGGGCCGCCTCCACAATCTGCTCCTTCGAAGCGCCTTCCATGGCCATCTCCGCGGCGAGCAGCGCGGCCGCGCCGAACCCGTGGGAAGCGGACCGCGAGTCGATCACCGTGATGTCGTGTTCGCCTTCCAGCATCGATTTGGCGATGACGGCCGACTGGTACGTGCCGCTGAATTCCGAACTGAGATGGAACGAGATGATCTGCGCCTCCGGATCCTTATCCAAGATGCGCTTGTACAATTCGAGAAAATCGTTCGGCGATGGCTGCGACGTCGTCGGCATGACCGGGGACGCTTCCAGCATGTCATAGAAATTGCCTGGACCGATCGTCACCCCGTCGAGATAGGTCTCTTCCCCGAAATGCACCTTGAGCGGAATCATCTCGATGCCCAGCCGCTGACACTCTTCCGCGGGAATGTCCGATGTGCTGTCCACGATGATTTTCACCGCACACATGCTTGATGCCTCCCGTCTTTCGCGAATGATCGTTCGATTACTCCACCGCAATCAAATAGGGATACAGCGGCTGACCGCCCTCGAAAATTTCCAGTTCGGCATCCGGATACGCGTCCTGCAGCCAGTCGGACAGCGCCGCGGTCTCCGCGTCATTCGTCCCTTCCCCGGTCAACACCGTGACCAGTTCGCCGCCGTCTTCCAGCATCTTCGCAAGCAGCGTGCGGCAAGTCTCCTGCAGGCTGCCGGAAGCCGTGACAATCTCCTTGTCCATGATGCCGATATAGTCGCCTTCCCGGATCGTCAGCCCGCCGATCGTGGAATCCCGCACGGCAAGCGTCACTTCGCCGGAACGGACCGACTCGGCGGCTCCGCGCATCCGCTCCTCGTTCCGCTCGGCCGTCTCCGCTTCGTTGAACGCGAGCAGCGCGGCCAGCCCTTGCGGAATCGAGCGCGTCGGAATGACGGTGACGGAGCGGCCGCTCATTTCCGCCGCCTGCTGCGCGGTCAGGATGACGTTGCCGTTGTTCGGCAGCAGATAGATCCGCTCCGCGCTGAGCGATTCGATCGCCTGCAGGAAATCTTCCGTGCTCGGATTCATCGTCTGCCCGCCCGACAGCACGATATCGGCTTCATGCCGGAGGAAGATGTCGGCGATGCCGCCGCCCATCGCGACGGCGATGATGCCGTACGGCGCGAACTCGTGCACCTGCTCGGGCGACACGCCCTGCACCGGAGCGCCGCCCGTCAGCACTTCGGGCGCCGCCAGTTCCGGCCCGCCGCCGGCGGGCTCCTCCTGATCCAGCAGTTCGCGGTGCTGTTCGCGCATGTTCAGGATGCGGATGTCGATCAATTCGCCGTAAGGCAGCGCGAGATTGAGCACATCGCCCGGCTTGCGCGAATGGACGTGCACCTTGATGATGTCGCCGTCTTCGATGATGATGACCGAATCCCCGTCCTTCTCCAGCGCGCGGGTGAACCATTCCCGATCGAAACGCATGCCGGCCGGCATCCGTTCGGGACGCCGGATGAAAAACTCCATGTCATACGGAAATTCGATCGATTCCGTCGCCACCCGGCTCTGCGCCGGCGCGGATTCCGCACGGCGCGCCGGAGGCGCCGCGGCGGCCGGCGCGAAGACTTCGGCCGCGGCGGGCATCTCGACGGCTTCAACCGTTGCTTCGCCGGACAGGTACGCCGCGAAGCCCTCGTACAGATGGACGAGTCCCTGACCGCCGGAATCGACAACCCCGACCTGCTTCAGAATGGGGAGCATGTCCGGCGTCTTGAGCAGCGTCTCCTTCGCCTTCGCCAGCACCTCGCGCATCAGCGCCGCAATATCGGGCGTGCGGCGGGCGATCGACACCGCGTGCCGGGCAGATTCCCGCGCGACCGTGAGAATCGTTCCCTCGACCGGCTTCACCACCGACTTGTAGGCGGTGTCGACCCCCTGCTGCAGCGCCCCGGCGAACTGCACAGCGTTCAGCTCGTCATGGCCGGCCGCTCCGCGGGCGAACCCGCGGAACAGCTGCGACAGAATGACGCCGGAGTTGCCTCTGGCTCCCATGAGAAGCCCCCGTGAAAGCGCTTCTGCTGCTGTTCCTAAAGAAAGCGACGGGCGGCTCCTCAGTTCCTGCACACCCGAACGCATCGTAAGATTCATATTGGTTCCCGTATCGCCGTCCGGCACGGGAAAGACGTTCAGCGCGTTGATTTGCTGCATGTTTCGCTCCAGGACGTCCGCGCCCGCAAACACCATTTCCGCGAATGTCTTTCCGTCAAGCACCCGCTTGCTCACCCGATTCCCTCCTACTGCGATACCCTTACGCCTTGCACGATTATGTTCACATAATCCACTTTCAGACCGGTGACTTCATTCAATACATATTTCACGCGCGACTGCACGTTGTGCGCGACTTCCGAAATTCTCGTGCCGTAGCTGACGACGATGTACAGATCGACATGCGTCGCCTCGCCTTCCCGACGGATTTCGACACCGCGCGATAAATTTTCCCTGCCCAGAAGTTCGGCAATGCCATCCTTGAACTGCTTGCGCGACGCCATGCCGACCAGACCGTAGCATTCCATGGCTGCTGAGCCCGCGATCACCGACAACACATGATCCGACACATGGACATGACCCAGTTCAGTCTGGAGTTGCGTAGACATGGCTCCACTCCTCCTCAGGCAAGTATAGGCTAAATTCATTATAAAGATTGCACAGGCAGAATACAAACGGAAATCGCCGATAGATCGTCCATGTTCGCCGAAAATCTCACGCAATCGGCTCCGTTCCCTCCGTTTCGATGACTTGTCCCGTGCCGACTTGCAGCGCCCTATGGATTTTCCTCGCGGGCTGTGGTATGATATTCAAGTGTGCTTGTGAGCACGGAAGCAATCCGCAGGCGGCCGAAGGCTCCATCGCGCGCCGCATCCGGTTGAAGGAGGTGTATGTCGATGTCCCGCAAATGTTTCGTAACCGGCAAAGCGCCGGGCAGAGGCAATCATGTTTCGCACGCCAACAACCGCAACCGCCGCACGTGGGGCGTGAACGTCCAGAAAGTGCGCATTCTGGTAAACGGCAAACCGAAACGCGTATGGGTCAGCACCCGCGCGCTCAAATCCGGCAAGGTCACCCGCGTTTGATCGCGGCCGCCGGCATTCGGCATAACCGAAGATTGAACACGAACTCCCGCATGCACCCGCTGCATCGGGAGTTTGTTGTATGCGCAGGGTCTGAGGATGACGGGGATAAAAAACAAGCACCTGTCGGTACAGGTACTTGTTTCGTTTGGCATGCTGATGATGCGACGAGCCGCGCCGACGCGCCGGATGGAGCCGGCGCGCTTGTAGCGCCCGGCATTGCCCGGCAGCCGGGGCGGCGGAGGTCAGTTCTTCTGGAACGTATTCAGGATCGCTCGCACGATTCCGCCCAGAAATTTCGGCAGCTTGATCGTATAAAACTTCACGGCTCATCCCCTCCTTCGGCGCGCCCATCGTCAATCCACTTATATACACGGACATAAAAAATGGTTACAGGTGTCTCGCTCCTGTAACCATCCTATGCATCACCGTTTTGTCCTATTCCGCGGGAGCTTCCGTTTCAATCCGCCGGCGCGATCCGTCCTGTCGAATACAAGATCATGACAAGCACAATCGTGAAGAGGATGAAATAAACGAACGACAGGATGAACAGCCATACCCGCATCGCAATGCGCTCATACCGGGCGAAGAAGCGGATGCCGGCAAACAGCGCGCCGAGCGAGAAAAGAAACCGCCAGAACGTCGGAATCATCGTGAACGCGACAAGCAGCGCACCGATCAGCGTGCTGTAGGCGAACAGCCAGAAGATGTCTTTTCCCCCGATACGTTCCTGATCCGTCATGGCGTCAGCTCCTTATCGCAATTCGGCAATCGCCTGAGCCCGGTCGGAACGTCCGAATACGGCGTTGCCCGCGACGAGCACATCGGCGCCGGCTTCTCTGACAAGCGGCGCGGTCTCCGCGTTGATGCCTCCGTCCACCTGGATATGGACTTCGGCCCTTCCCCGTTCGTTGAGCATGTGCCTGAGCGTCCGGATTTTGTCCAGCACGGACGGGATGAACGACTGGCCCCCGAATCCCGGGTTGACCGTCATGCACAGAATCAGGTCGACATCATCCAGCAGATGCTCGACGAACCCGAGCGGCGTCGCCGGGTTGAGCGCCACCCCCGCCGGCAGCCCGAGCTCCTTGATCTGTCCGACGACGCGATGCAGATGGACGCACGCTTCGGCATGCACCGTAATCCGGTCCGCGCCGGCAGCGGCAAAATCGGCCAGATACCGCTCCGGGCGCTCGATCATGAGATGAACGTCGAACGGCAGCCGGGTCGCGCCGCGGACCGCCTTGATGACCGGCGGACCGAACGTGATGTTCGGCACGAACATGCCGTCCATGACATCGATATGAATCCAGTCGCCGCCGCTGCGCTCGGCATCGGCAATCTCCTCCGCCAGCCGGCCGAAATCGGCCGACAGGATCGAAGGCGCGATGATCGTCATGTCAATACCTCCGCTTCTTCTCGCTCGCTTCCGCCAGAAATGCGGTGTAGCTGTCGTATCGGCTCTGCGCGATCCGCCCTTCGGCGAGCGCCGCGGTGACCGCGCAGCCCGGCTCGTGCACGTGCGTGCAGCCTCTGAACTTGCACTCAGGCGCCAGCTCGCGGAATTCGCGGAAGCACGAGCCGAGGTCCGCATCCTGCAGCTCGCCGAAATCCAGCTGGCTGAAGCCCGGCGTATCCGCGACATAGCCTCCCCTGCCCACCGGAACCAGTTCCGTATGCCGCGTCGTGTGACGGCCCCGGCCGAGCTTTTCGCTGATGGCGTTCGTCTCCAGCTTCAGCCCCGGCACCGCGGCGTTGAGCAGCGAAGACTTGCCGACGCCCGACTGGCCGCAGACGACGGACAGCCGGCCGCCCAGCACCTCGCGCAGTTCGTCCACGCCTTCGCCGGTCCGCGCGCAAGTCGCGATCGTCCGGTAGCCGATCGGCGGATAGATGCGCTGAACGGCTTCGAACGCTTCCCGCGCCTCTTCCCCGTCCGGCCCGTCAATCAGATCGCGCTTGGTGATGCAGATTACGGCGTCAATGCCCGCATGTTCAATGAACGCCAGAAACTTGTCCAGCAGCTGCAGGTTGAGCGCAGGCTCCGCGACGGAGAAGACGACGACCGCCAGCTCGATGTTGGCGACCGGCGGACGGATCAGCACCGATGAGCGGGGATGAATCCGGTCGACGGTGCCTTCCCCGCCGCCGATTTCGGTATAGTCGACCCGGTCGCCGACGAGCGGCGACTCGCCGCGCTTCTTGAAAATGCCGCGCGCGCGGCAGCGGATCGGTCCCTCCGCGCCTTGCTCGTATTTGTCCGGTTCCACGAAATAATAACCTGCTAACGCTTTGACAATGCGTCCGGTGGCCACACATCAATCCTCCTGATGCCCTTCTTCGAACTGCGATTCGGCGCCGGGGTCCGCACCGGGGTCGGACGACAGGACATCCGGGCCGCTTTCCGTCTGCGTGCCCGGTACGGCCTCCCCGTTCGCGCCGGCCCCCTGCGGGACGCCCGACGCCGGCTGATCCTCCTGGGCCGGTGCGCCCGGCACGGACTGGACGCCCCGGCCGCCGGCTTTCGCTTCGTCATAGGTGACCGAGAACGAATCGGTGAACTGGCCGTCACGGTAGATCGTCACGATCGCTTCCGTATTCGGCGCCAGCACGACCTCGACCGGGAACGATTCCGTCTGCTCGATCCGCCGCGTCCCCCAGTCAATCTTCTCTCCGGTCGCGTCGGAGTACTCGATCCGGATCTGGCTCGCCCGGCCGGCAACGGCCGGCGAGATCGAGATGTTGAACGTATAGCGCAGCGCGTCTTCCGGAAGTCCGGAGCTGACGGTCAGCGTCACTTCGTCGCCCTTGGCGACGGGGTCGCCCGGCATGTACGGGAACTGGTCGATGACGGTGCCTTCGGGCTTGTAGCTCGGCGCGCGCACGATGCCTTCATCCGGACCGAGCTTCAGTTCGTATTGCTCCAGTACTTTTTTCGCCTCGTCCAACGATTTCCCGATCAGCGTCGGCATGTCGAACGTCTCGCGCCCCTTGCTGACGACGAATTTGATGCGCGCCGTCTTCGGATCGAACCGCTCGCCGGCGGCGATCGACTGCTCAATGATATTGCCCGGCTCGGCCTCGTCGAAGACGTCTTCGCGCTCGATCCGATCGGCTTCCACGCCCAAGGCTTCCAGTTGCATCTGCGCATTGGCGAACTTTCGCCCGACAAAGTCTTCCATCGTCTCGAGCTTCGGTCCGCTGCTTACGGTTAGCTGAATGTATGAGCCGGTCTTCACGCGCATGTTCATCTTGTTCTGCGAAATGACGACGCCCGCCGGCACTTCGTCATTCTCCTCGTAGATCACCGGGTCCTCGACCTTCAGCCCTTCCGCCGCCAGCCGTTCGCGGGCCGCCGCCTCCTGCATGCCGACGACGTACGGGACGTCGACTTCATCCGTCTCGATGTAATCGCGCACCATTCGCACGCCCCAGATTGCCAGCGCGACGAACACGCCCGTCAGGATGAGCGCCGCCAGCGGCTTCACCCATCTGCGCGGCTTTGACTCGTCAATCCACTCCGGCCCGTCGGGAAACGATTCGTCTTCGCCGTCCTCGCCGCCGCTGCGCGCCGAGGTCTGCGCCTCGGCCGTGCCGCGGATGGCCGGCATGATGCGCGTCGCTTCGGGATCCACCTCGTCATCGTCGAACGTCAGCTTCGGCTCGTGAAGCCGTTCGGGCGACAGACAGGTCTCCAGATCGTTCAGCATCTCCCGGGCCGAAGCGTACCGTTCGGCCGGATTTTTGCGCATCGCGCGCAGAATGACGTTCTCCAGACTTTGCGGGATGAGCGGATTCACCTGGCGCGGTTCCTCGAATCCGTCCTGCAGATGTTTGAGCGCCACGCTGATCGGGCTTTCGCCGAGGAACGGCAGACGCCCCGTCACCATCTGGTACAATACGACGCCGAGAGAATATAAGTCCGATTTCTCACCCGTGACGATGCCTTTGGCATGTTCCGGAGAAAGATAATGCACCGAACCGACGACCGATCCCGTCTGGGTGATGGTCGACGACGTAACGGCGCGCGCGATGCCGAAGTCGGTCACCTTCACCCGGCCGTTCTTGCCGATCAGGATGTTGTGCGGCTTGATGTCACGGTGAATGATCTGATTCAGATGGGCGTGGTCGAGCGCGTCGCAGATCTGCACGGCAATCCGCACCGCTTCGTCCGGCTGCAGCGGCGCCCGCTCCTTGATGATGTCGTTCAGGTTCTGCCCCTCGACATACTCCATGACGATATAGTGCGTATCGTCCTGCTGCCCGACATCGTAGACGCTGACGATGTTCGGATGCGAGAGCGAAGCCGCGGCCTGCGCCTCCCGGTTGAAGCGGCGCACGAATTCCTCGTCGTGGACGAATTGCTGGCGCAAAATTTTCACGGCGACATTGCGGTTCAGCAAAATGTCGTGCGCCCGGTAGACGAGCGCCATCCCGCCTCCGCCGATTCGCTCGATGATCTCGTATCGGCCTCCGAGTTCGTGTCCGATCATGCCGGCTGTTCACCCCCCGGATGCCCGTCACTGTATTCGATCAGCAGGACGGTCACGTTGTCTTCGCCTCCCGCTTCGAGCGCAAGCTCGATCAGCCGGTTCGCCTTCGCGTCCAGATCGAGATTCTCATCCAGCAGCGTCTCGCGGATCTCGTCCTCGGACACCATCGCGTACAGACCGTCGCTGCAGAGCAGCAGTCTGTCCCCCGGCTGCCAGGAAAATCCCTTGAGGTCGACCTCCACTTCCCGCTCCGTCCCGAGCGCCCGCGTCAGCACGTGGCGGCGCGGATGGTTCGCCGCCTCTTCCGGGCTGATCTGCCCGGACTTCGCAAGTTCATTGACGAGCGTATGGTCTTCGGTCAGCAGCCGGAGCGTGTCCCCGCGCTGCTTGTACGCGCGGCTGTCCCCGATATGACCGATGAACCCGGCATCCCCGAGCAGAAGCGCCGCCACCACGGTCGTACCCATGTTCCGATAGTGCTCGTTGCGCGCGGCCAGATCGAAGACCGCTTCGTTCGCCTGCAGAATCGCCTGGCAGAGCGCCGTCTTCGCCTGTTCATGCGTAAGATCCGCCTGGACGGACGCGATCGCCTCGCGGAAGGTGTCGACCGCAAGCTGGCTGGCGACGTCTCCGGCCTGGTGTCCGCCCATGCCGTCGGCCACGATCGCGGCCGTCAAGCCGCTCGGCAGCTCGGCGGCCCAGGCGCGGTCCTCGTTGACAAGCCGGATGCGCCCGACGTCGCTTCGGTTAGCCGTTCTCAATCCGATATCACCTCATCGATTCCATATGCTTGGCCCGCAGCTGTCCGCATGCCGCGGCGATGTCATGTCCCTGCTCCCTGCGGATCGTCGCGTTGATGCCGCGGCTTTGCAGAATGCGATGGAACGCGAAAATGTCTTCCCGCGGCGTGCGCACGTATTTCCGCTCCGGCACGTAGTTGACCGGAATGAGATTGACGTGGCACAACATGCCGTTCAGCACGTCCGCCAGTTCTTCCGCATGTTCCGGCCGGTCGTTTACGCCGCCGATCAGCGCGTATTCAAACGTGACGCGGCGGCCGGTCTTCGCAATGTAATACCGGATCGCCTCCATCACCTCGTCGAACGGATAGCGCCGGTTGACCGGCATGAGCTTCGACCGCAGCGCATCGTTCGGCGCATGGATCGAAATCGCCAGATTGATCTGCGTGTTCTCGTCCGCAAACCGGTAAATGTTCGGCACGATGCCGCTCGTGGATACCGTGATATGGCGCTGGCCGATGTTGAGTCCCTTCGCGTGCGTGACGATGCGGAGAAACTTCATCGTCGCGTCATAGTTTTCGAACGGCTCGCCCGATCCCATGATGACGATGCTCGCAATCCGCTCGCCCGTCTCATCGAGCATCTGCTGCGCCGTAACCACCTGCGCGACGATCTCGCCGGCCGTCAGGTTCCGTTTCAGCCCGCCGAGGGTTGACGCGCAGAACGTGCAGCCGATCCGGCAGCCCACCTGCGTCGTGACGCAGATGCTGATGCCGTAGTTGTGGCGCATGACGACTGTCTCGATCGCATGGTTGTCATGCAGGCCGAACAAATATTTGACCGTTCCGTCCTTCGATGTGAGCCGCGTGATCTCCGAGAGCGCCACGAACGCGAACGCCTCATCCAGCTTCGCCCGGAGCGCCTTCGGCAAGTTCGTCATGTCCTCGAACGACCGGACGCGCTTCACATACAGCCAGTCGAACAGCTGGTCCGCGCGGAACGCGGGCTCTCCGGCTTCCTTCATCCAATCTTTGAGCTCGTCTAGCGTATAATCGTATATGAAAGGTTTCATCGTTTCGCTCCATCCGCTGTCAATTGCCGGAACCGTTCCGGCAGCGGCTTGCGCCGCGGACTGCCGGACAGCGCCGCCATTATCCATATATTTTACCACAGCCGGCCGGGTTCGAACCACTTCGGGCCGGCGGCGCCGCTACCAGCGTTTGCGCAGACGCGCGATGAAGAAGCCGTCCGTTCCCGCCATGTGCGGCAGCAGCGTCACCGAACCGGTCTCGGGCGACGGTTCGGGGATGCCGGCGGCGAGGAAGCCGTCGAGAATCGACTGCGGCCAATCGCAATCCGGCGCAAACTCGGAATGCGAAGCCAGAAACTTCGCGATCTGCTCCTCGTTCTCGCGCGGCTCGAACGTGCAGGTGCTGTACACGAGCAATCCGCCGGGCTTTACGAGCGCAGACGCGGCGGCAAGCAGCCGGTGCTGGACCGCGGCGATCTCGTCGATGTCTTCCGGCTTTTTCGTCCAGCGGATTTCCGGCTTGCGGCGGATGACGCCGAAGCCGCTGCACGGCGCGTCGAGCAGCACGATGTCCATCGATTCGGCGCCGACGCGGCGCGGCAGCTCCGCCGCGTCGCACACCGACGTGCGGACGGAGGTGAGGCCGAGCCGCTGCGCCTGCTCGACGATCAACCGCTCTTTGTGCGGATGGATGTCGTTCGCCAGGACGACGCCGACGTCGCCCATCAGTTCCGCGAGATGGGTCGACTTGCCGCCGGGCGCGGCGCAGCAGTCCAGCACCCGCATGCCCGGTTCCGGGTCGCAGGCTTCTGCGACCAGCATCGCGGCTTCGTCCTGCACCGTCCATTCGCCGTCGCGGTACCCGTCCGTGTCGGCCAGGTTCCCGCCCCGGCGAATGACGATGCCGGCCTGTGTGATCAGCGACAGCTTCGCGTCGTATCCTTCCGCCTTGAGCCGCTCCAGCACCGAACGGCGGCCGCCGCGCAGACGATTCACCCGGATGCTCGTCTTCGGCCGTTCGTTGAGCGCCGCCATGATCTTGTCCGCCGTCTCCTCGCCGTACGATTCGATCCAGCGCGCGGCCATCCATTCCGGAAACGAATGCTTCAACGACAGCCGGCGGGCCGGATCGGGATCATCCGGCAGCGTCAATTCGTCCCGGCAGCCGGCCAGGCTGCGCAGGACGCCGTTGACCAGGCTGACGACGCCGGGATGTCCGCGCTTCTTCGCGATCTTGACCGCTTCGCCGACCGCCGCGTGCGGCGGAACCCGGTCCAGATAGACGAGCTGATACAGGCTCATCCTCAGCAGCGACAGCACCCACGGCTGCAGCTTGTCCAGTCCTCGCGCGACAAACCGGGCAAGCCAGTAGTCGAGCGTCAGCCGGCGCTGGATCGTGCCGTACACCAGCTCCGTCGCGAGCCCCGCGTCGGTCCTGGAAAGACCGGCGCTTCTGAGCGTCCGGTTCAGTTCAATGTTGCTGTATGCGCCTTCCCTCTCGACGCGCAGCAGCATGTCGAGCGCGGCTTCCCGCGCCGTTGTGCCGCGTCTGGTCAACATCGTCATCATCCTCCGAATGCGGCGCCGGGCGGAAGGCGCATTCCCTTCAGCCACTCGGCGGCCGGCATCGCTTTCTTGCCGGCGGGCTGCACCTGCAGCAGTTCCAGCCAGCCGTCGCCGGCCGCGACGAACAGCCGGCCGCCCGCCGCCCGGATCGTTCCGGGACGCGCATCCGCCCCGCCGCCGGGCCCGTCTGCGGGCCGGCATTGCCACACTTTGAACACTTCGCCGTTCAAGAGTGTATACCCGCCGGCGAACGGCGAAAGTCCCCGCACCTGGTCATACAGCTGCTTCGCGCCGCGCGACCAGTCGAGGCGCTCGTCCTCGCGCGTCAAGTTCGGCGCATAGGTCGCCTCCGCGTCGTTCTGCGGCACGGCCCGCGCCGTTCCCGCGATGATGCCGGGCAGCGTGCGGACGAGCAGTTCGGCTCCCGCCTCGCTGAGCTTGGCGAACAGGGTGCCGGCCGTGTCGTCCGGCTCGATCGGCACCTCGACCCGGCTGATCATGTCGCCGGTGTCGAGCCCTTCGGCCATGTACATGATCGTCACGCCGGTGACCGTCTCCCCGTTCATGATCGCACGCTGGATCGGCGCGCCGCCGCGGTACTTCGGCAGCAGCGACCCGTGCACATTGATGCAGCCGAGTCGCGGCAGATCGAGCAGCGATTTCGGCAGAATCTGCCCGTACGCCGCCGTGACGATCAGATCCGGCTCATAAGCGGCGATCGCCTCCACCGCTTCCGGACGCCGCACGCGCTCCGGCTGCAGCACCGGAATGCCGAGTTCTTCCGCCGCGGCCTTCACCGGCGTCGGCATCAGCACCCGCTTGCGGCCCTGCGGCCGGTCGGGCTGGGAGACGACGGCCGCGATCCGGTATCCGGACGCGGCGAGGGCGCGCAGCGAAGGCACGGCGAACTCGGGCGTCCCCATGAATACGATGCGAATGTCCTTCATTCTTCCTCTTCTTCCTGCCCTGTCGATTCCGGAATTTTGTAAACCTCGTCCGCAATATCGGTGAACAGCACGCCGTTCAGATGATCGACCTCATGCTGGAATGCGCGCGCCAGATACCCTTCCGCTTCGATGGTGAACGGATTTCCGTCCCGGTCCTGCCCTTTGACGACAACCCGCTGGGCGCGCCGGACGATCCCGTTCAGGCCCGGAATGCTGAGACACCCTTCGGGCCCGATCTGCTCGCCTTCCCGCTCGACGATCTCCGGATTCACCATCTCGATCAGTCCGTGCTCGTCTCCGACATCGACGACGATGACCCGCTTCAGAATGCCGATCTGCGGCGCGGCAAGCCCGACGCCCTTCGCGTCGTACATCGTGTCGGCCATGTCGCGAAGCAGCTTGTGCAGATTCGCGTTGAACTTGGTCACTTCTTTCGCGCGCTCCCGCAGCACGGGATCGGGATCTTTCACAATCAGCCTGATGGCCATGCGGTTTTGCACATCCTTCTGGTTACAGAATCAAATTTACAGAATCACTTGAGGATCGACATCGACGCTGATCTGGACGTCCCCTGCGGAACGGTCCCCGGCGAGCGTTTCGGCCGCCTGCCGGATCAGGCCCGCCGCGTCGACGATTCCCCGATATTTTATCATAACTTGCCACCTGTAGCGATCTTTGAGGCGCGGGATCGGCGATGCCGCGGGGCCGACCAGTTCCAGCGCCGCCCCCGAACCGCCGGCGAGCGGCTTCAGCAGCCCGGCGGAGGCGGCGGCGCCGCGCAGCGCCGCGGCGAACCTCTCGGCCGCCTCGGCGAGTTTCGGCAGCTCCGGATGCGACAGCGTCGCAAGCGCCAGCCGGCAGAACGGCGGATACGACAGCAGCCGCCGGGCGCGCAGCTCCTCGCGCACGAACCCGTCATAATCGTGGCGCTGCGCCGCGCGGATCGCGTAATGGTCGGGTGAATACGTCTGCACGACCACCTCGCCGGGCAGATCGTGCCGCCCCGCCCGGCCGGCGACCTGCGTGATGAGCTGGAACGTCCGCTCCGCCGCGCGGAAATCCGGCAGATGGAGCGACGTGTCCGCGGCGATGACGCCGACCAGCGTGACCAGCGGAAAATCAAGCCCTTTCGCCACCATCTGCGTGCCGAGCAGCACATCCGCCTCGCGCCGGCCGAACGCCGACAGCAATTTCTCATGCGCGCCTTTCGTGCCGGTCGTGTCGACATCCATCCGGATGACGCGGATACCGGGGAACGCGCGGTACAATTCCTCCTCGACGCGCTCCGTCCCGGTGCCGAAATAGCGGATATGCGGGCTGCCGCACGCCGGACATTCCTCCGGCTGCCGCTCCGCATGGCCGCAGTAATGGCAGCGCAGCACACCGCTCCGCTGATGGTAGGTCAGCGCGATCTCGCAATGCGGACAGCCGGCCGTATAACCGCAGGAGCGGCACATGACGAACGTGCTGTACCCGCGCCGGTTGAGCAGCAGCACGGTCTGTTCGCCGCGTTCCAGCCGCTGCGTCAGCGCCTCGCGCAGCCGGCGGCTGAACATCGTCCGGTTGCCCGCGGCCAGCTCTTCCCGCATGTCGACGATGTCCACCGGCGGCAGCGGCAGGCCGAGCGCCCGTTCGGGCAGCGGCAGCCATTCGGCGGACCGGAGCGCCGCGCCGGGACACACCCGGGCGGCCGGACCGTCCGCCTGCCCGCCGCTTTCCGCCGCGGCCGCGGCGGGCGCGAGCCGCGCGGCGGCGAAGCTCTCGAGCGACGGCGTCGCCGAGCCGAGGACGACGACCGCGCCGTGCTGTCCGGCCCGGTGCACCGCCGCGTCGCGCGCGTGATATTTCGGGCTCTCCTCCTGCTTGTAGGACGATTCGTGCTCCTCGTCGATGATGATCAGGCCGATCCGCTCAAACGGCGCGAACACGGCCGAGCGCGCCCCGATCGCCACCCGGACGCGGCCGTCGCGGACTTTGCGCCACTCGTCGTACCGTTCCCCCAGCGACAGACGGCTGTGCATGACGGCGACATCGCTGCCGAACCGCCCCTTGAACCGTTCGACCATCTGCGGCGTCAGCGCGATCTCCGGCACGAGCACGATCGCCTGCCGGCCGGACGCAATGCACCGCTCGATCGCCTGCAGGTAAACTTCCGTCTTGCCGCTGCCGGTCACTCCCTGCAGCAGCATCGCGGCGGGCTGTCCGCGCTCAAGCGCTTCCGCGATGCGGCCGAGCGCCGCGGCCTGCGCATCCGTCAGCGGCAACGGCCGGGTCGGCGTGAACCGGCGTCCCGCGTACGGGTCGCGGTCTTCCTCCACCGCTTCGATGCTGAGCAGCCCTTTGTCCGCCAGCGCGCGGAATATCGATTCCGAGAACCCGCTTTCTTCCGCCAGCCTGCGCAGAGGCACCGGCTCATTCCGCTCCAGCATATGCAGGAGCGCCTGGCGCTGTTTCGTGAGCCTCGCCGGAAACGCCGCGGCGGCCGCCTCGGCCGCCGCCCGGTCCTCGGGCGGGAAGACGGTCAGAATCTTCTTCACCGACAGCCGGTCCCTGACCTGCGCCGATTCGGCAAGCACGCCGCGCCGCAGCGCACCGCTGACGGCCTGCGCCTCGTCGGGGAACCGTTCCAGCAGGGTGGTCAGCTTCACCGGCCCGTATCGTTTGAGCCAGGCGATCAGCGCATCCGAGAGGCCGGGCGCCGCTTCCGCGTGATCCGCGGCTCCCGGGTTTTGCGCCAGACTGACCATTCGTTCCGCCTTGCCCTTGAGTGCCGCGGGAATCATCGCCTGCATGGCCGCCGTCCAGGTGCAGCCGTAGGTATCCGCCATCCAGCGCGCCAATTCGATCAGATCGGGACGAAGCGGCGGCGTCGGATCGAGCAGTTCGCCGATCGGCTTCAGACGGCCGGGCTCCACTTCCGCTTCCTGCGCGAAACCGACGACGAATCCTTGCACCGTCCTTCCGCCGAACGGCACCGCGACGCGGCTGCCGACCTCGATCCACGCTTCGGCTTCCTCGGGGACGCGGTAATCGAACGGCCGGTCCGTCTGCCGCGCGGCAACGTCGACGACGACGCGGGCGATCACGGCGCTTCCGCCTCCCGGTCGGCCAGCCGCTCGGCCGCCAGCCGCATCAGGCGCAGCCCGATCTCCCGCTTCGGCATGACTTTCCATTCGGCCGTCCTGCCGGCCGCGTCGAACACGCTCACCGCGTTCGTATCAACGTCGAAGCCCGCGCCGGGCGCCGTCACGTCATTCGCGACGATCAGGTCGCAGTTTTTGCGCCGCAGCTTGTCCATCGCGTTCGCTTCCAGGTCGTCCGTCTCCGCCGCGAACCCGATGAGCAGCTGCTTCGTCTTCCGCCGTCCCGCTTCCGCGAGAATGTCGGGCGTTTTCTCCAATTCCAGCGTCAGGCGGTCTTCCTTTTTCTTCATCTTGGACGTCCGGCGTACCGCGGGCCGGTAGTCGGCGACGGCGGCCGCCTTCACGACGACGTCCGCCGCGTCGAACCGCTCCATGACCGCCCGCAGCATATCTTCGGCGGATTCCACGCGGACGACCTCGACGCCGGCCGGAAGCTCCGCGGTCACCCGCGCCGCGATCAGCGTCACATCCGCTCCGAGATCGCGCGCCGCCTCGGCGATTGCGATGCCCATCTTGCCGGACGAATCGTTCGTGATATAGCGAACCGGGTCGATCCGCTCCACCGTGCCGCCGGCCGTCACGATGACCCTGCGGCCCGCAAGCGGATGCCCTCCGGCAGCTTCACGCGCCATTTCGGCGAGCAGCGCTTCCGCTGTGTCGGCAATGGTCTCGGGCTCGGCCAGCCGGCCTTTGCCGACGTAGCCGCACGCCAGCTGGCCCGTGCCCGGCTCCACGAACCGGACGCCCCGCTCGGCGAGCAGCCTGAGGTTCGCCTGCACCGCCGGATGGGCGTACATGTGAACGTTCATGGCGGGCGCCACGAGAATCGGCGCGGTCGTCGCGAGCAGCGTCGTGCTCAGCATGTCGTCCGCCAGCCCGTGGGCCATCTTGGCGATGATGTTCGCCGTCGCCGGCGCCACGATGAACAGGTCCGCATGATCCGCCAGATCGATATGCGAAACGACGGCGGGATCCCGCTCGTCGAAGGTGTCCGTATAGACCGGATTGCGCGACAGCGTCTGGAACGTCAGCGGCGCGACGAATTTGGCGGCCGATTCGGTCATGATCACCCGCACATCCGCGCCCCGCTGCGTCAGCCGGCTGACCAGCGCCGCCGCCTTGTAGGCGGCGATGCCCCCCGTCACGCCGACCACGATCGTCCTTCCCCGCAGGCTGCTGCTCACCATAAACGTCCGATTCCTCCTTTTCGTATCCCGGGGATAAAAAAGAACAACCCGCGTCCAAGGGGTTGTTGCCGTGTCCGTTATTTCGCGTTCGAATCTTGTTCAATGGCGAGGAGATCGTGGTAAATTTCCTCCAGCGCCACGCCGACCGGCTTGTGGGATTTGGGCGACTCCAGCTGCGACTTGGCGCCGTCCCGGAGCATTCTCGCCCGTTTGGCGGCCGCCACGACGAGCGAATATTTGCTGTCGACCTTCTTCATCATCTCGTCAATCGATGGATACAGCATGTGCGTCACCTCTTCACGCTTTATGGATGAGGGGCATCAGTCCCGAATATTCCTTCACGATGCGGTCGCGCCGGCAATGTTCGGCGGTAATGATGCTCTGGATGCGGCGGCAGGCCGCCTCGATTTCGTCGTTGACGACGGCATAATCGTATTCGGTGATCATGCCGATCTCCCTGCTCGCTTCCGACATCCGGGTGTCGATGACGGCGGCCGTCTCCGTGCCGCGCCCGGAAATGCGCTGCCTCAGCTCGTCAAGCGACGGCGGAAGCAGGAAAATGAACACGCCTTCCGGATAGTTCCGCTTCACCTGCAGCGCGCCCTTGACATCGATTTCCAAAATAATGTCCTTGCCCTCCGCGATCGTCCGCTCGACGGGTTCGCGAGGCGTGCCGTACAAATTCCCGACGTACTCGGCATACTCCAGCAATGCCCCGCGTTCGATCATCTCCTGGAACTGCTCGCGGGTCTTGTAATAGTAGTCCACGCCTTCGGCCTCTCCGGCCCGCGGCGCACGCGTTGTCGCGGACACGGAATAGACGAGTTCCGGCATCATGCGGCGAAGCGCTCTGCAGACGGTCCCTTTGCCCACGCCGGACGGTCCCGACAACACGATCAACAATCCCTGTTTCATGATACGCCCCAATTCATTCGTCGTTGTCGTCTTCTTTCACGGACAGGCGGTGCGCCACCGTCTCCGGCTGCACGGCAGACAGGATGACGTGGTCGCTGTCGGTAATGATGACAGCCCGCGTGCGCCTTCCGTAAGTGGCGTCGATCAACATGTGGCGGTCGCGCGCTTCCTGGATGATCCGTTTGATCGGCGCCGATTCCGGACTGACGATCGAAATGATCCGGTTGGCCGACACGATGTTGCCGAATCCGATATTGATCAGTTTGATTGCCATTGTGGTCTCCTCCCGGTCGTCATGCCGTTCCGCCCCGCATGCGGGGCTTGCCGCGATGATCCGTCACCAACGGAACAGGCATGATCGCTAACGCAATTCCGGCGCTGCGTATGCGGGCGGCTTTGCACTATTGTTGACATCCGGCGGCCGGAGCATACGTTCGCGCCGCCATCGTTCGGCCTTTAGGCCGCTTACGGCCCGGCTGGGCCGCGGCGTCTTCCGGTCCGATCCGTGGCAGGTGTAACCATTGGACTCTATTTTAATTCATTTTCTCCGGAGGAACAAGAGATAACGGACGTTTTCACGCTCGCTTTCGCGCGCACGTAACCGGTCAATTTCGCCGTCATGTCATAGAACATGAAAGGTGTCATCAGATAGATCCCGTTGAAAAACGAAAGCGCGGCATCCAGCAGCTCTTCCGCGATCCGGACGCCTTCCGTCCGGCCGGCTTCGCCCTCCAGTCCGGCCATCCGCCTGCGGACTTCGTCCGACAGCTCGATGCCCGGCACCTCATTATGGAGAAACTCGGCGTTTCGTCCGCTCGCGAGCGGCATGATGCCGATAAAGATCGGCACGCCGATATGCCGGGTGGCGTCGGCGATCCGCTCGATGAGCGCGGCGTCGTACACCGGCTGCGTCATGATGAAGTCGGCGCCGGACTCGACCTTCTTCTCCAGCCGCCGGACCGCCTTGTCCAAATGTTTGACGTTCGGATTGAAGGCGGCGCCGACGACGAAGCGCGCCCGCTGCTTGAGCGGCTTGCCGGAGAACGCGATGCCCTCGTTCAGCTGCTTGATCATCCGGATCATGTCGAAGCTGGTCATGTCGTAGACCGAGCTCGATCCGGGCAGGTCGCCGAATTTCGCGGGATCACCGGTCACCGCGAGCACATGGTCGATGCCGAGCGCGTGCAGCCCCATCATATGCGACTGCGTGCCGATCAGGTTCCGGTCCCGGCAGGCGATGTGCACGAGCGGCCGGATGCCGACCTGCTCCTTCACGATGGCGCCGAGCGCCAGATTGCTCATGCGCGTCACCGCGAGCGAATTGTCGGCCATTGTAAGGGCGTCCGCCCCCGCATCCCGCAGCGCTCTCGCGCCGGCCATAAATTTGGAGGTGTCGAGATCCCGCGGCGGATCCAGTTCGACGATGACGGTGGGCCGCTGCCGGACGAGCTCGACGATCGTCGGCCCGTCTCCGCCGCCCGGGGCTTCGCCGCCGCCCGCCGGCGCGGGTTCGGCGTTCACCCGGATTTGCGGCGCGGAAGCCTGTACGGCCTCCGCCGTCCGCTCCGGAGCCGCCGCGCCCGGCGTCCAGCCGGCCAGGGAGGCGGCGATCGCCGCGACATGTTCGGGCGTCGTCCCGCAGCAGCCGCCGATCAGCCGCGCGCCGCGGTCCGCGAACCGCCGCGCGCAATCGCCGAAATACGCCGGACCGGCGGCGTACGTGTACCGGCCGTCGACGTAGTCTGCGCCGCCCGCGTTCGGAAAGACGGAAATCGGCAGCTTCACCGCGCCGTCCAGCGCGTCGATCGCGTGCAGAATGCCGTTCGGCCCGCTCTCGCAGTTGAAGCCGACGGCATCGGCGCCTGCATCTTCGAGCCGGCGGAACGCTTCGCCGATCGGCAGTCCGGAGTAGAGCAGCCCCGTTCCGACGGCCGCCAGCTGGCAGATGACCGTCACGTCGGAGCGGTCCCGCACGAGGCGAAGCGCGAGCAGCAGTTCGTCGAGATCGTAGAACGTCTCAAGGAGAATGCCGTCCACGCCCGCATCGAGCAGCGCATCGATCTGCTCGGCGAAGGCGCGCTCGACCGCCGGCGTCCCCACGGCGGTCAGCCGTCCGGTGCGGATCGCGCCGACAGCGCCGACGACCCAGGCGTCCGCGCCGACCGCTTCGCGCGCGATGCGCACCCCTTCCCGGTTGATCCGCGCCGCCTCATCTTCCAGCCCGTAACGGGCGAGCCGCTCCGCGTTCGCGGAGAACGTGTTCGTCTCGATGACGCGCGCGCCCGCATCGTAATATTGCTTGTGGACGGACGCAATCGTCTCCGGCCGGGTCATGTTGAATTCCTCGTATGATACGCCGATCGGATACCCGAGCTGATGCAGATACGTCCCCATCGCGCCGTCTCCGGTCAGCACCGCAGTCAGCAGCGCATCCCGCAAAACCGGTTTCATCCTTAATCCTCCCAGCGGCGCCCGGGAGCCGCAGACAGCAGAAAAGCAGCCCGCATGAAGTCCGGCCGCTTCTCTCCTTGCTTCCGGGGCAAGTCTTATGCCCTTATGTTAACGGTACGGGCGCCGTCAGGCAAGCGTTCCGGTGAACACTTCCGCCGCAGGACCCGTCATGTACACGTGATTGTCCTCCTCGCTCCATTCGATGAGCAGATCGCCGCCTGCGAGCGATACGGTCGCCGTCCGGTCGGTCAGGCCGCCGAGCACCGACGCGACCAGCGTCGCGCATGCGCCCGTGCCGCATGCCAGCGTCGGACCCGCTCCCCGCTCCCAGACGCGCATGACGGCGTGCGTCCGCGAATCGACGGTGACGAATTCGACGTTCGTCTTGCGCGGGAACAGCGGGTGCGTCTCGAGCAGCGGTCCCCATTTGTGCAGATCGAACGACGCCGCGTCGTCCACGAAAATGACGCAATGCGGATTGCCCATCGATACCGCCGTGAAATGAAACGTGCGGCCTTCCGCTTCGATCGGATGCCCGATCACCGGGTTGAGGTCAATCGTCGTCGGAACGGCGAGGCCATTCAGAATCGGTTCGCCCATGTCCACCCGCACCTTGGCGGCTTTGCCGCCTTCGGCCGCAATCTGCAGCTGCTGCACGCCCGCGCCGAGCGTCTCGATCGTGACCGTATCCTTCGAGATCAGCCCGCGGTCGTACACATACTTCGCAACGCAGCGGATCGCGTTGCCGCACTGCTCGGCTTCCGAGCCGTCCGGATTCATGATGCGCATGCGGAAATCGGCGCGATCGGACGGCAGGATGTACACCAGGCCGTCGGCGCCGATGCCGAAATGGCGGTCGCACAGCTGGACGGCAAGGCCCGACGCGCCCTCCGGAAGCTCACGCTCCCCCGCGACCACGATAAAGTCGTTTCCGAGACCATGCATTTTCACAAACTCCACAGACTTTGCACTCCCTTGGCTTCCGGCGATATCGCCGTATCCGCGTACTATGCTGTCAGCATACCCGGCTGCGCGGGCCAAGAGTATTGATCCATCCGTCGATTGTTTGCACTTATCCGAATGAAGCAGGCATGGTCCCGGAAAACATGCCAGATTGCGTGTCAGATCAGGACGAGACGGGACGCGGACCGCCGTATGTGATGCGCCGCCGCTTGCGGCTGCCGGGCGATCCGAGCACGCTGCCGATGCCCATCACGAATGTCGGGATGCCGGCGGCCACGAACACGAGCGACCAATCGCGGAAACCGAGCGGCACCGTCTTGAAGATCGCCTGCAGCGGCTCGACGTACAGCACCGGAATCATGAGCGCCAGTGAAGAGAGCACGGCCAGCACGAGCCAGCGGTTCTCCAGCAGGTTCCGGTGGAAAATCGAGCGCGAGCTACGGCAGTCGAACACATGGATGAGCTGGGCCATGACGAGCGTGGCGAACGCGACCGTCTGCGCCCGCTGCAGATCGCCGCTCGACCGCAGCGTCAGGACGAACGCGCCGAGTGTGCACAGGCCGATCAGCAAGCCGCGGCTGATGATCTTCCAGCCGAGCCGGCGGGCGAAGATGCTCTCCCGCGATCCGCGCGGCGGCTGGCGCATCAGATCTTTCTCGGGCTGGTCGACGCCGAGCGCCATAGCCGGCAGACCGTCCGTCACCAGATTGACCCACAGAATCTGGATCGGAACGAGCGGCAGCGGCAGCGCGAACATCATCGCCAGGAACATCGTCAGAATCTCGCCGACATTGGACGCGAGCAGGTAGCGGATGAACTTGCGGATATTTTCGTAGATGCCGCGTCCTTCCTCGATCGCCGCGACGATCGTCGCGAAATTGTCGTCGGACAGGACGAGCGAAGAAGCCTCCTTCGAGACGTCCGTGCCCGTGATGCCCATCGCGATGCCGATGTCCGCCGACTTGATCGCCGGCGCGTCGTTCACGCCGTCGCCCGTCATTGCAACGACATGGCCCTTGCGCTGCAGCGCCTTGACGATGCGCAGCTTGTGCTCCGGCGCAACGCGGGCGTAGACGTAGGTATCCTCGACGACGCGGTCAAGCTGCGCGTCCGTCATCGCCTCGAGCTGCCGGCCGTCGAGCGACCGGCCTCCGCGCGGCAGAATGCCGAGCTGGCTTGCGATCGCCTCGGCGGTGAGCCGGTGGTCGCCGGTGATCATCACCGTCTTGATGCCCGCCTGCCGGCAGGTCGCGATCGCGCCCAGCACTTCCCGGCGCGGCGGATCGATCATGCCGGCCAGGCCGACGAAGATGAGCTGCTTCTCGACGTCCGCTTCGCTGTCCGTCGGATCCTGCGGGCGCAGATCGCGGTAGGCGAGGCCGAGCACGCGCAACGCCGATTCGGCCATCTTCTCCGCGGCTTCGGCCGCCTTCTGCCTTAAGCTGGGCGTGAACGGCACGACATTGCCGTCCCAGAGCACATAGGCGCACTGCTCCATCAGCAGGTCGGGCGCGCCCTTCGTGCAGACGATCCGGCCGCCCTGGTGGCTGACCAGCACGGACATCCGCTTGCGCTCCGAATCGAAGGGATATTCCTTTTCCCTACGGTACAATCCTTCGAGCGACGACACCGTGACGCCCAGCTTGGCCGCCAGCACGATGAGCGCGCCTTCCGTCGGATCGCCCTGCATGATCCATTCTTCCGCGGCCTCCGCCTGCCTGCCCGCGCGCCGCGGCTGCCCGTCTTCTCCGGCGCGGACCAGCCGCGCGTTGTTGCACAGCGCCGCAACCTGCAGCAGCCGGCGCAGCGCGGCATCCCGCTTCAGGTCGGCCGGCGCGCCGTTCTCGAGCACCTCGCCCCGCGGCACGTAGCCTTCCCCGGTCACTTCAAGCGTGCGGCCGCCCGTCCAGAGCCGGGTGACGGTCATTTTGTTCTGTGTCAGCGTGCCCGTCTTGTCCGAGCAGATGACCGTGGCGCAGCCGAGCGTCTCGACGGACGGCAGCTTGCGTACGATCGCCCGCCTGCGGATCATCCGCTGCACGCCGAGCGCCAGGGCGATCGTGACGATCGCCGGCAGCCCTTCCGGAATGGCGGCGACGGCGAGGCTGACGCCTGCCAGGAACATGTCGTAGGCGGGCTGACCGTGCAGGATGCCTGCGATGACGACCATCACGGTCAGCCCGATCGCCACCGCGATCAGCACTTTGCCGAGCTGCGCGAGGCGCCGCTGCAGCGGAGTCTCGGCTTCTTCCGCCTGTTCGATCATGTGGGCGATTTTGCCCATTTCGGTCTGCATGCCGGTGCGGATGACGATGCCGCGGCCCGTGCCGCGCGTCACCATCGTGCCCATGAAGCCGATGTTCTTCAGATCGCCCGTCCCCAGCCCGTCTTCGTCGATCGGCCGGGCAGATTTTTCGACCGGCACCGATTCGCCCGTCAGCGCGGACTCTTCCGTGTACAGGCTGCTCGCTTCGAGCAGCCGGAGATCGGCCGGCACCCGGTCGCCGCTCTCGAGGATGACGATGTCGCCCGGCACAAGGTTCGCGGCCGGGATATCCTGCACCGTCCCGTCCCGGACGACGCGCGCCGTCGGCGCGGACAGAGCTTTCAGCGAGCGCAGCGACTGCTCGGCCCGATATTCCTGGATGAAGCCGAGCACGCCGTTCAGCACGATGATGGCCAGAATTGCGGCGGCGTCCATATATTCGCCGAGCAGCCCAGAGATCAGCGTCGCTCCGATGAGCACCAGCACCATGAAGTCTTTGAACTGGTTCAGAAACAGCACGATCGGCGGCGTGCGCCTGCCTTCCGCCAATTCATTCCGGCCGTGCTCGGCAAGCCGGCGCGCCGCTTCCGCCGCGGACAGCCCGCTCGCCGCATCGCTCCCGAGCGCCTCGACCAGTTCGCGCGGGCCAAGCCGGTGCCACATCTTTTGTTCCATCCGTCTCCCTCCCGTAATCCGCTCTCCGGCCCCCGTCAGGAACGAATGGGCGGACAGCCTCGTTACAGGGATAATGTATTCGGACAACCGGTGAAATATCCCATTTGCGCCGAAGGGGTGTGAATTTGCAAGATAGATTATAATTTTTGCGATGGCAAAATCCGGGCCGAATCGGGCCGGTTCACAGCTCTCAGCGCGGTGCTCGTGATTTCAGGCGGTCATCAAGGCCGTACTTTCTCCATACCGGCCGCAGAATGCGCTTAAGTTTTTCTCCGAACTATGGCATGATAGAGAAATGTCAAGGCACGCATTACGTCAAAGGTGGTTTTTCTTCCGATGTCACTCGACGGCATTGTCGTGCGCGCGATCGCGCACGAGCTCCGGCAGCTCGCCGGAACCCGCATTCACCGCATTCATCAGCCTGATGATCATACGCTCGTGCTGCAGCTTCGCGGCGGCGGGCTGCGCGGGCAGTCCCGGCTTCTGCTGTCGGCGAATCCGACCTATCCGCGGGTTCACTGGGTCACGCGGCCTCAGCCGAACCCGCTTGAAGCGCCCATGTTCTGCATGCTGATGCGCAAACACTGCGAAGGCGGCGTCATTGAAACCGTTGCGCAGCCGGGATGCGAACGGGTGCTGCATATCGACATCCGCCAGCGCGACGAGCTCGGTGACATTTCGCTCAAACGGATCGTCGTCGAACTGATGGGCCGGCACAGCAACATCATCCTGACCGACCCGGCGACCGGCCGCATCTACGACGGCATCCACCATGTCACGCCGGCGATCAGCAGCTACCGGGTCGTCATGCCCGGCAGCACCTACACGCCGCCGCCGGAACAGGCGAAAGCCGATCCGCTCGCCGTCCCGGACTATGTCCGGTTCACCGAATCGCTCCGGCTGTCGGAAGGCGACGCGCCGGACAGACGGCTGGTCGACGCTTATGCCGGCATAAGCCCCTTGCTCGCGCGCGAGATCGTCCACCGCGCGGCGGCCTCCGGCGCTCCGGACGATACGGAAGCGCTGTGGCGGGCGTTCCGGGACATGATGGAAAGCTTTCGCTCGCATGCGTATGAACCGAATATCGTGGACCGCGGCGGCCGGACCTTTTTCTCGGTGACCCGGCTGACCCATCTGGACGGCGGCATCCGCACGTTCGATTCCATTCTGGAATGTCTCGAAATCTACTACGGGGACAAGGCCGAGCGCGATCTCGTCCGCCAGAAGTCGGCCGATCTGCACCGCTTTCTGCTGAACGAGAAGGCGAAAAACGAGAAGAAGATCGAGAAGCTGGAAGCGACGATCGAAGAAGCGAAGGAGGCGGACCGGTACCGGATCACCGGCGAACTGCTCATCGCGAACATGCATGCCATTCAGAAAGGGCAGCCTTGCGTCGAAGTGATCGACTACTACGACGAGCGGCAGCCCACTGTCACGATCGAACTGGATCCGCAGCTGACGCCCTCGGAGAACGCGCAGCGCTGGTTCAAGCGCTACAACAAGGCGAAGAACAGCATAACGGCCGCGGCGGCCCAGATGGAAGCGGCGCGCGGGGAAATCGCGTACTTCGATACGCTGCTGGCGCAGCTGGAGACGGCGTCGCTGCAAGACATCGAGGAAATCCGGGAAGAGCTTGCGGAGCAGGGCTACCTGAAGCAGCGGGGCGGTACGGGGGCGAGGAAGAAGAAGCAGGCCCGGCCGGCGCTGCTCTGCTACACGTCGTCGGAGAACGTGCCCATCTACGTCGGGAAGAACAATACGCAGAACGAATATTTGACGAACCGGCTGGCGTCGCCGAACGACACCTGGCTGCACACGAAGGACATCCCCGGCTCCCACGTCGTCATCCGCGGCACCGGGTTCGGCGACGCGACGCTGGAAGAGGCGGCGATGCTGGCGGCGTATTACAGCAGGGGCAAGGAATCGAGCCTCGTGCCGGTCGACTACACGCTGATCCGCCACGTACGCAAGCCGAGCGGCGCCAAGCCCGGCTTCGTCATCTACGACCATCAGAAAACGCTGTTCGTGACGCCGGACGAAGAGCGGATCAAGGCGCTGCCGGTCCGGACGGTGACGTAAAAGCATGACGGCGGTCCGCCCGCCGTCATCGATATTTCCGGCTCGCCGCCTCCAGCAGATCCGCGACGGCCGCGTCCACGGTTCTGCCGCCCAGCGGACCGTGGAATACTTCGCCGCCGCGCGAGCCGTGGTAATCCGATCCTCCGGTGGCGATGACACCGTGCCGATCGGCCATCGCCGCGTACCGCGCTTCATCGTCAGGGCCGTGGTCGGAGTGATACGCTTCAACGCCGTCGGCCCCCTCGCGCAGCAGCGCCTCCACCAGCTCGTCCCGCCCGTACAGCCCGGGATGGGCGATGACCGCCGCGCCGCCCGCTTCATGAATCCAGTTTACGGCCTCCAGCGGCGTCGGACGGGGAACCCGCACATAAGCCGCTCCCGCGCTGCCGAGGAAACGGTCGAACGCCTCGGCCTTCGACGCGACGTACCCCTTCTCGACCATCACCGCCGCAATGTGCGGCCGTCCGATCGATGTGCCGGGCGACCGTCCGGCGGCGGCGCGCTCCACCTCTTCCATGGTCACCGGCATCCCGAGCGCGTTCAGCCGTTCGATGATCATCGCATTGCGCCTCATCCTCGCGTCCCGCTGCGAGGCGAGCCGCTCCTGCCAGCGTCCGTCGCGCCAGTCGAGAAAATAGCCGAGCACATGAATTTCCAGTCCGTCCTGCATCGTGCTCAGTTCGACGCCCGGGACGACCCGGATGCCGAGCCGCTCGCCTTCCGCCAGCGCTTCCTCGAGGCCGGCCGTGGTGTCGTGGTCGGTGAGGGCGACGGCGGCCAGCCCCGACTCCAGCGCGAGCCGCACATTGTCCGCCGGCGATCCCGTCCCGTCCGACGCGGTCGAATGCGTATGCAGATCGGCGCGTCCCGCCGCATGTTTTACAGCCATTGGCGCAGATCCCTCTCTCTCAGGAAAGTGAGAAATGTCACGGCCGAGATCGGCAGGAGCGCCGATTTCAGATAGATCGAGTAGAATTCCCGTTTGAACTCGGCGTCGGCGAGCGGCACGATCTTGATCAGGCCGAGGGCGACCTCATGCTTCACCGAGGAAGCCGAGACGAACGAGATGCCGACGCCCGCCTCCACAGCCGACTTCACCGCTCCGGTGCTGCCCAGCTCCATGACGATGTTGAGGCTGCGCGGGTCGATCTGCCTCGCCTTCAGCTGCTCTTCCATGACCAGCCGCGTGCCGGAGCCTTGTTCGCGCAGGACGAACGGATACCGGATCGCCTCCGTCAGCGTCACCTCGCTCCGCTGCGCCAGCGGATGCGAGGCCGGGGCGATCAACTTCAGCTCGTCATTCATGACGGGCTCCATGTGCATGTCGGGATGCTGGACCGGCGCCTCGACGAGCCCGAAGTTGAGCTGATGGTTCAAAATCTCCTCCATGATCTGCGCGGTATTCATCACTTTCATGCTGATGGCGATGTGCGGGTACTCTTTGCCGAACGGTCCGAGCAGCCGCGGCAGGATGTATTCGCCGATCGTCAGGCTGGCCCCGAGCTGCAGCCGGCCTTTGAGCTGCCGCGTGAACCTGGACATCGCGGCGTCCGTCTCGCGGATCAGCTCGATCGATTGCCGCGCGTATGGGAGCAGCGCCCGGCCCGCTTCCGTCAGTTCGATCCGTTTCGTCGACCGGTGCAGCAGTTTCGTCCCGAAATAGTCTTCCAGCGACTGCACCTGCATCGTCACGGCGGGCTGGGTCATGTGCAGCGCCTGGGCGGCCGCGGAGAAGCTTCCCTTGTCGACGACGGTATAGAAAATATGCAGTTGGTGAAAGTTCAGCGCCACGGGGCAACCACTCCTTGCGTACGTATCCCCATTATACCTGAAACGCGGCGGCCGGCATCACGCAGCTCTTCGAAACGCAAAAAAACACATGCGCCTTGTCGCGCATGTGCGTGCATCAAGTCCGTTATTTTCGCTTGCGGCTGTTCTTGATGAGCGTCATCCGCCGCGAGTGGCGAAGCCACGAATAATACGATTTCAGATCGCGAAGCTCGATCGTCACGGACATCCGGCCGAGGAAGGTGACGACGATCATTTTGTGCAGCGGCCCGCCGATCAGGTCCCTCTCGTCCGGCAGTTCGGTGAATTCGGCCACGAACACGAGATCATCGTCAATCAGGAAAACATCATTCTCGTTGCGGTAGTAAGGCTCAATCCTTCCCTGTTTCAGGCATTCCCACATGAACGCCGCAATTTCGGCAGGTTCCGATCGCGTCGGTTCGATCCGGTCGATCCACCTCATCCTGGCGTGGTTCGTGATGACGATGTCGGCGACTTTTTTGCCGCTGAGCTCGACATAGAACGATTCATACGTGCCCCATCGCTCCGTCGACTTGTCTTTCATCGCGAACACCTCCAGTATGCGGGAATCTCCGTACCGTCCCGATTACCATTTTATCACAATGCGGCGTTCAGGGCGATTTCCATGGCGCCGGCGTCAGTGTCAAGCTAGCGTGGGCAGTCATTTAAGATGCTTGGAACGCGAACCCCAAAGGAAACCTCTTCCTTGTAAGCGCTTTGCTTCGTTCTTTCATCAAAATAAAAGTGATTTGTCAGAATTTT